>Ga0209099_1004071_pt1 | contig 11366 bp, 9 predicted proteins | sample AD_JPNHW2_MetaG_FD_184430 | JGI IMG/M metagenome (GOLD analysis project Ga0209099, IMG submission 184430) | Active sludge microbial communities of municipal wastewater-treating anaerobic digesters from Japan - AD_JPNHW2_MetaG (SPAdes) (version 2) | ecosystem: Engineered > Bioreactor > Anaerobic >...
AGGTTTTTCGAGCTCCGGCGCTTTTGCAGGAAGAAAACGTGCCGGGTTCTTTTCAAGCTCTTCGAGAAAAATACCATCGGCGGTGATCTTTGCCTTTATGTTCCTGTCGGCGCTGCAGCTTACTCCCAGTCCTACGGGACATGATGCAGCATGGCGGGGAAGCCTGATCACCCTTACATCATGAACAAAATACTTTCCTCCGAACTGTGCTCCAACACCATATTCATGGCATATCTTTTCTATTTTCCTTTCCCAGCCGATATCACGAAATGCCCTGCCGCTCTCACTTCCTGTTGTGGGAATATTATCGAGGTAACCTGCTGAAGCCTCCTTCACACACTTCAGTGTTGCTTCTGCAGAAGTGCCTCCGATGACCAGCGCAAGATGATATGGCGGACAAGCAGAGGTCCCAAGTTCTCTGATCTTCTCCTTTACAAATTTTACCAGTCCCTCTTCGGTGAGCAGCGATTTTGACTGCTGATACAGAAAAGTTTTGTTTGCTGAACCGCCCCCTTTTGTGATAAACAGGAAATCATAGGAATCACCCTCTGTTGAATAAATATCTATCTGTGCCGGCAGATTGGAGCCGCTGTTCTTTTCGTCAAACATGGTAAACGGGACAACCTGTGAATACCTGAGATTTTTTTCCCTGTAAGTTTCAAAAACACCTTTTGAAAGGTGCAAAGCATCATTTGCATCTGTCCATACCTGTTCACCCTTTTTACCAATTACTATTGCTGTTCCGGTATCCTGGCACCATGGAAGCTCGCCTTTTGCAGAAATAACTGAATTCCTGAGCATTATATATGCCACAAAACGATCATTATCTGTTGCTTCCGGATCGTCCAGGATTCTGGAGAGTTTTTCAAGATGCGACGTCCGGAGATAAAATGACAAATCCGACACTGCCGTTTTAGCGAGAAGCTCAAGACCGCGCGGGTCGATTTTCAAAATCTTCCTGCCATCAGCAACAATAACTTCAACATAATCTTTTGTAAGAATCCGGTATTGAGTAGTATCTTTTCCGCTCTGAAAAGACTTCTCATAAATGAATTCTGCCATAATACTGTTATTTTATTTTAAAAGCATTATCAATCACAGATATATTACTTGTCATTGCGAGGAGCGCAGCGATGAAGCAATCTCCTCAAAACTGAATTTTTCTTCTGCCCGAATGCCTTTGGGGCTCATTTCCAGGGTACAGCACTCATGATTTGCATCGTGCTGAAATACAAGAGTATAGTTTCCTTCAAAAGCCTCCTGCAGTAGCTGTTTCTTCTCATCAATGGTTTTCAGCGATTCAATGTCGTAGCTCATATTCCATATCAGGGGGATGTGAGCCATCGTGGGTATCAGGTCGCCTGTATATACAAGCTTTCTTCCATTATAATCTATTACAGGAATCATAAGACCGGGTGTATGCCCATAGCAGATCCTTACATCAAATCCTCTGAAGAGTTCGCCATCCTCGTCAATCAGGTTCAGCCGGCCGCTTTGTCCGATCGGTAGAATGTTCTCCTCGAGGAAGGCATCTTCTTCACGCAGGTTGTTTTTCAGTGCCCACTCCCACTGTGCACGGCTGACATGATATGCCGCATTGGGAAAGAGAAGCTCATAGCCCTCGCCTTCACTTCTGTTCCTCACGCATCCTCCGCAATGGTCGGCATGCAGGTGAGTCAGGAAAACATCGGTAATGTCGCCAGGAGCATAACCCCTGCTTTTAAGTCCTTCTATCAGCCCTTCGCCACCATGCAGGTGAACATGCCTGAAAAACCTCTCATCCTGTTTGTCGCCCCAACCCGTGTCGACAAGAATTATATGACCGTCACTCTCGACGATCAGCGAATTAAGGGTAAGTGTTATCAGGTTGTTTTCGTCAGGAGCATAAACCCTCGACCATAGCGCCTTAGGCACCACGCCGAACATTGCGCCGCCGTCGACTTTAAAAGAAGCTATATTGAAAAGGTGAAGTTTCATCGGATTTGGTTAACAAGTAAATTTAATATAATATCTTTAAAGACTTAAACAGAATAAAACAATATTAGTTATGAAGAAAATATGTTTTTTGGCGTTTTTCTCAGTCATCACAACCCTTCTTTCTGCACAGACAGGGAAGGTTATGGACAATCTTTCGATGACCAGCAAGATACTTAAGATGGATCGTAAATATGCCGTTTACCTGCCTCCTGATTATGAGAGCTCTACAAGAAGCTATCCGGTTCTTTACCTTCTTCATGGTGCCGGTGACGATCAGACAGGCTGGGTTCAGTTCGGCGAAGTACTGCTGATAGCAGATAAGGCCATAGCTGCCGGCACTGCCACTCCTATGGTAATTATAATGCCTGATGCCAATACGGGCAGGCGCGGATATGTAAATGATATAAAGGGAGAATGGCTTTATGAAGATTTTTTCTTCCAGGAGTTCATGCCCTACGTTGAAAAAACCTACAGGATAAAACAGGAAAAGAGGTACAGGGCAATAGCCGGTTTGTCGATGGGTGGTGAAGGGACCTTCATTTATGCTCTTCATCATCCCGAGTTATTCTCATCAGCATGTCCGCTTAGCGCAGCCACAGGCCCCCGCAGTGTTGAAGAGCTTAAGAATTACAGGCTCTGGCCGGTAGGGGAAAATATCTCTCCGTCAGACCAGGAGTCATATTTTAAGAAATATAGTGTTCTCAGCCTGATCGAAAACATTGCCGATAACCAGAAAAAAGCTGTCCGTTGGTATATCGACTGTGGCGACGATGATTTCCTTTATGAAGGTAATTCGCTGGTTCATATTGCTATGCGGAAAAAGGAGATACCTCATGAATTCAGGATCCGCGACGGAGGACACTCCTGGACATACTGGAGAACAGCGCTTCCCGTTGTGCTTGAGTTTGTCTCAATGAGCTTTCACCAGTTCTGAGTTGTCCTCTTCTTTTTTGAAGTCATCTGGTACATAATCCTCATTGCAAGACGGATCATCTGGTAAGCAAACCAGCCTGCCAACCTCGAGTGCCATGTCTGCCTTCTTGTAAACTCCTCGATGGTAACCTCGCGGCAGTCGGCGGCAATAATATTTCTCATGAGCTCTTCAAACCGTTGTGTAAAGGGCTCGTCGAATATTCCCACATTAATTTCGATACTCCCGTAGTCGCTCACATGGTTTATATTATAGCTGCCTATGGTGCTCCACTTTCCGTCAACAGCCGCGACCTTGGCATGAAGGTTTGACGGAAGATATTCATAGATCTTTATCTTGTTCTTAAGAATGAATTCGTAAAGAAAATGTGTTGCCCTGTCGAACATCGGTGCATCCGATTCTGCTGCCAGGACTATTGTAATATCAACGCCTCTCATGCTGGCGTTCTTAAGCAGCTTGCGCTCGAGCCTTCCGGGAAGAAAATAGCTGGCCATAATCAGTATCTTTTCCTCAGCATGCCTGAGCGCCGACCTGTAGCTTCTGAGGATCTCCATTTTGTTCCTGTACCAGTTATTATGAAGAACCTTAACACGTACATTTTCTTCATAGTAAACAGGAGTGTGGATCATTTCCGTGGCACGTTCCTGCTTTGATAAAAATGTTTTATTCCAGTGCCTTTTTATAATTGAGAGCAGCTGAACAGATTCCGGTCCGCGAAGGGTCACAGCAAAATCGAGCCATGCCTTTTTTGCAGGAGTGCCGTGATAACGGTCAGCAAAATTCAGTCCTCCTATTACTGCAATTTCACCATCAGCCATTACAACCTTCGAATGAAGTCTCAGGCTCAGCTGAAAATCGTTTGTCACGAATGTCGGTGAAAAAAACCTGAACAGTATTCCTGCGTTTTCAATGCTGTCGATAAATTCCTTTGAGAGATATTTTGTGCCATAGGCATCGAGGAGAAGGTATACCCTTACTCCTCTATGAGCTGCCCTGATCAGTGCATTGATAATCCTCCTGCCTGTATCGTCTTCGTCGACGAGGTATGTCTGGAAATGGATATACTTCCGTGCATCGTCGATAATCTTTTCGACAGCCTGAAAGAAGGGCTCTCCGCTCTGCAGAAGCTCAATCTTATGACCGCTCCTGTAATTCAGCCGGTATAAAGGTTTTTTCATCTTAAGACCGGAATAGATTGCCATCTGCAAAGATAAGACTTTAACATCGTGATATTGATTTTTATATTACTTTACAGCCGGTAAAAACATAATAAATGAGAAATAAAATTGTGACGATATTGCTGTTTGCGTTTTTCCTCTCATTCATGTCATCCTGCAAAGGATCGGAAAACAATATTCCCGGGGAGCCTCCGTCACATCCGAGGATAATGCTTCTGAAAGGAGAAGAGGATCAGATCGAGCAAACTATACTCACTGACCGTCAATGGCTTACGGTTAGCAGCTATATACTTGATAAGAGCGATGCAATTATTGAACTGCCGCCGGTAGAAAGAGTCCTAATCGGAAGAAGGCTTCTTGATAAGTCGAGAGAGGCGCTCCGCAGGATATTTTACCTGTCGTACAGCTACAGGAAGACAGGAAATGACAAGTTCCTTACCAGGGCAGAAAAAGAGATGCTTGCCGTGGCAGCCTTTACCGACTGGAATCCCAGTCATTTTCTCGATGTGGCAGAGATGACGATGGCAATGGCTATTGGGTATGACTGGCTCTATGACAAGCTGCCTGAAGATTCGAGGAACATTATAAGAACGGCTATTGTTGAAAAAGGGCTAAATCCCTCTCTTCTTCCACAGAATTCATCCTGGGCGAACGGATCGAATAACTGGAACCAGGTTTGTAATGCAGGGATGGTCTTCGGCGCCCTGGCGGTCTGGGAAGATCATACCGACCTGGCAAAAAAGATAATCGACAGGGCTGTTACCAGCACAGCGCTTCCCATGGAGGAATATAATCCCGACGGCGCTTATCCGGAGGGTTATGGATACTGGGGCTACGGTACCAGCTTTCATGTTATGTTCCTGAGCGCCATGGAAAAAGCTTTTGGAAGTTTTTACAAGCTCCCGGATGCTGAAGGATTTCTGAAAACGGCAGGGTACCTCGAAAATATGACAGGGCCTACTGGTGTCCCGTTCAATTATTCTGATTGCGGTGGCAGCGCCAATACCAATGCAGCAATGTTCTGGTTTGCCTCAAGGCTCAATGATCCAACTGTGCTATGGTCGGAAAAATATTTTCTCCAGAATAAAAGCCTGCCGGGCGATCGTTTGCTTCCTTCGATACTGGTGTGGGGTGCCGGGACAACCATAGACCAGATAACGGCTCCTGAAAAAAAGGTCTGGGTGGGGCAGGGTGATAATCCGGTTGCCCTGATGCGCAGCAGCTGGGTTGATAAAAACGCAATATTTGTCGGATTCAAAGCCGGATCACCTTATGTCAACCACGGGCACATGGATGTCGGATCATTCGTAATGGACGCCAATGGTGAAAGGTGGGCGATGGATTTCGGGATGCAGGATTATAATTCGCTTGAATCGGCAGGTGTCGATCTGTGGAACAGGTCGCAAAACTCGGAACGCTGGACGGTATTCAGGTATAACAATAAAGCACATAATACCCTGACTGTAAATGACCAGCTCCAGGTTGTAAGCGGCAAGGCAAAGATCGATTCATGGTCGGACCAGGCAGACATGATGAATGCCATATCTGATATCAGCGCGGTGTATGGCGGTCAGCTGAAGAAGGCTGTAAGGGGAATTGCCATTGTCGATAATAAATATGTAATGGTACAGGATGAACTGGAATCGGGGGCCTCAGAGACCGTGATCAGGTGGAATCTGCTAACCTCTGCGGCGGTAACGATCACAGGGCCGAACAGCGCCGAGCTGGTGAAGAACGGGAAGAAGATGACCATTAAAGTCGTCAGCCCGGCTGTTGTAACGATGAAGACCTGGAGCACTGTACCACAGAATTCATATGATGCTGCAAACCCGGGAACTATATTTACCGGATTTGAAGCGGTGATTCCTACCGGTTCAAAAGCAACTTTGACAGTTCTGCTTCTTCCCGAAGGAGCAGAAGAAATCAGCGCTCAGTCATCTAAAAAACTGTCGGAATGGCCATTAACTAATAGCCGATAAGGCAGAAAGCTTAACTTTTTAATAAATAATTTTGCAGATCAAAAAAAAACCGCTTCCTTTGCATCCGCAATTTTAAGGTTCTTTAAAGGGTCCATTCGTCTAGTGGTTAGGACGTCAGGTTTTCATCCTGGTAACAGGGGTTCGATTCCCCTATGGACTACAATTCTTTTACAGAAATACAAATAATTAAACAAAATGGCATACCACAAGTCATCAGAAAAAAGGATCAGGCAGACGAAGGTTAAGAACGAAGCCAACAAGTATAAGGCAAAGACCATGCGCAATGCCCTAAAGACTATCCGTACTGCAACTGATAAAAAAGAAGCAGAAGCTATGTTGCCAAAGATGAATTCCATGCTCGACAAGCTGGCAAAGAAAAATATCATTCATCCGAAAAAAGCTGCTAACCTGAAATCATCTGTTAAGAAGCAGGTTAATAATCTGAAATAGGTAAAACATTAAAGAATATTCCAGGGGCTTCATGAGAGCCCCTTTTTTATTTTCTGTTCAAAAATTCACATAATCAGATCTAAACAAAGAATGAAGAACATTCGAACCACGAAGCAATAACTTCTGCATCCTGAGTTCCTGGGTTCTAATGTTCTTACTTCAATTCCGAAAAGGTCGTGTTTCATTTTTTCTTATCTTGCATACGGAATAAAACTATCGCTGTATGTCAATGAAAATCACCGACTGGGCTGTCGAGGAGAGGCCCAGGGAAAAGCTTATGTATAAAGGTACATCAAGCCTGAGCGATGCCGAGCTCCTGGGAATACTGATCAGCTCCGGAACAAAAGATAAATCGGCTGTCGACCTTGGCCGGGAGCTTCTCGGCACAGTAAACAATAACCTTAACTCACTGGGGAAGTGCTCCATTACCGAGCTCCGTAAGCTTCGCGGCATAGGACCCGCACGGGCTGTGACAATAGCTGCCGCCCTTGAACTGGGCCGCCGCCGTAAACTGGCAGAGGCTGAAGAGCTCCCTCAGATAAAAAGCTCCAGGGATGTGGCCGATATCTTCCAGCCAATCCTCTCCGACCTGCCCCATGAAGAATTCTGGGTCCTCTTTCTCAACAGATCTAACCGGGTTACCGGTAAAATGAAGCTTAGCCAGGGAGGGATCAGCGGAACAGTCACCGACGTACGAATGATAATGAAAAGAGCCATCGAGCTGCTAGCATCAGGTATTATCGTGTGTCATAACCATCCCTCAGGAAATCTTAATCCCAGCGAGTCTGACTCAAAGATCACACATAAGATCAGGGATGCGGGAAACCTTATGGATATTCAGCTTCTCGACCATCTTATCATCTCTGAAAAGGATTATTACAGCTTTGCCGATAACGGCATGTTGTAAAGGTCGTGCGGTCTTGCAGTCTTGCTGTCGTGCAGTCTTGAATAATCAGATTCGTTGTGTGGAGTCGGCCCCGTTAAGCGGGATTCCCTGGTTCATACTTTCGTATCTTACAGCTGTCACTGCATTCAGAGAGAAGAGTTTTAATGTCTTTCTTCAGGACAGGATGGAGAAGATCGGGTGCTATTTCGGCTAAAGGAACAAGGATAAACTTTCGTTCATGCAGCCTGGGGTGTGGAATCACAAGGCTGCTGGTTCTCATGATCCTCTCTCCGAAAAAAAGAATATCTATATCTATTATCCGTGAATCATACCCCTTGCCGCTTCTGAGCCTCCCCATATTCGCTTCAATCATCAATATCCTTCCCAGGAGACCTGAAGGTCGCAGGGAGGTCTCTGCCTCTGCAACCATGTTCAGGAAATTATTTTCACTGCTGAAACCCCATGGTTCAGTCTCATAGACAGACGATGTACGGATAATACGTCCTATATTTTCCTCAATGTTCTTAAGTGAAGTCTTCAGGTTAGCCTCCCTGTCGCCGAGATTTGTCCCTATACCTAGCAGTATCCTTTTCATCGGTGTCCTGTCGAACGTTATAAAAGTATTAATTAGTATTGAACAATTTCATGGTAAGCGGGTTTTTTATATATTTAAAACCTCATTATTAATATCTTATCTTATGAAGAATTTCCTTATTTATACACTTGCGACAATCACCGGTATTATTCTTGCCTCGATACTTTTTTTCATAGTGATGCTGTCAAGCCTGAGCGTGATGGTGGCATCAGGCGATAAACCGGTAACAATAACATCCAACTCGGTACTTATCCTGAATACCGGTGTCACTATACCTGACAGGACAGATCCCAATCCGCTTGCCGGATTCGATTTTATCAATATGACCATGACGCAGGCTCCGGGGCTGAATGACATATTCCGGAACCTCGACAAAGCTGCATCTGATCCAAAAATCAAAGGTATCCTAATTGAGAACGGTATCATGGAATCGGGCTGGGCAACAACAGAAGAGCTCCGTAACGCACTAAAAAAATTCAAGGAAGAGAGCGGCAAATTTGTTATAGCATACTCCGATTATATGATGCTTCAGCAGTCGTATTACCTCTCAAGCATTGCCGACAGAATATATATCAACCCTTCCTCAACTGTCGATTTCAAGGGATTAAGCGGCGATGTCATGTTCTACAAGAAAGCCCTTGAGAAAATAGGTGTGGATGTACAGATAATACGACACGGGAAATTCAAGGGAGCCGTGGAGCCATTCATGCTTGACAAGCTGAGTGACGAAAACAGGGAACAGATAAAGGATTATACCGGATCGATCTGGAACCATGCCGTGAAAATGATCTCGGAATCGAGAGGCATCTCTGAACCGCAGCTGAACCTGCTGGCTGACAAGCTTACGGGTTATCTTGCAGAAGGTGCACTGGATAGCCGCCTGGTTGACGGACTTATTTTCCGCGATCAGCTGTATGACTCTCTCAAGGTCCTTTCGGGACTGACAACCGACGACAAGATAGAACTCGTGCAGATGGGAAAATATACAAAGGTGCCCGGCATCAACAAAACAGGCCATTCAAAGAACAGAATATCTGTCATTTATGCCACAGGCACCATTTCTATGGGGAAAGGAAATGAATATAACATCGGCGGAAACAACTATGCCGACATCATCAAAAAAGAAAGAAAAGACAGCTCAGTCAGGGCAATAGTCCTTAGAGTAAATTCACCCGGAGGTAATGCAATCGCTTCTGATATGATCTGGCGCGAGATAAAGCTTGCGGCAGAAGTTAAGCCTGTTGTCATTTCTATGGGAAACTATGCTGCTTCAGGCGGATATTATATATCTGCACCAGGCACCAGGATCTATACAAACCCGACAACCATAACCGGATCGATAGGTGTTTTCGGTATGATCCCCAATACAGGCAAGCTGCTGGAACAGAAGCTCGGAATTACACATGAAACAGTCAACACAAACGAGAATTCCGATTTCATTTCGTTGTTCAGGCCACTCGAAACATATGAACAACAGGTGATGCAGATGAGCATCGAGAAGATATACTCCGATTTTGTCAATAAAGTCGCAGAGGGCAGGAAGAAAACTTTTGAATCGGTCGATGAAATTGGCCAGGGAAGAGTATGGAGCGGAATCAGGGCTGTAAGTCTGGGACTGGCAGATGAGACCGGCGGACTCAGGGATGCCATTGACGGTGCAGCCAGGCTGGCAGGACTTGATACACTCTATTCGGTAAAAGAGCTGCCACAGGTTGAAGATCCTTACACAAAGTTCCTGAATCAGCTTACCGGCAATATAAAGATGAACCTTCTTAAGAAAGAGCTGGGCATATCGTACAGGTACTACGAAGAGCTGAATGAACTAAAAAATCTGAATGGTGTCCAGGCGAGGATCCCATATTTTATCGACATACATTAATATATGGGTGACCGGAGAAGCATATTCCTCTATCCTTTTTCTCTTCTTTACGGCCTTGCAACAGGAATAAGGAACTTCCTGTATAATGCGGAGATCCTGAAATCACATGAGTTCAGCATACCTGTTATCTGTATCGGCAACCTTACTGTAGGAGGAACCGGGAAGACACCTCATACAGAATATCTTGCAGAGCTGCTGTCGAAAGAGTTCAGGGTTGCAATTCTCAGCAGGGGATATAAAAGAAAGAGCTCCGGGTTTCTTTTTGCCGGCAATGGCACAACATCAGCTGACATTGGCGATGAGCCCCTTCAGATGTACCGGAAATTCCCGGGGATTACTGTTGCTGTTGACAGTAACAGGGTGAGGGGCGTAAAGAATATTTTAAAAGAACGACCTGAGACCGGCGTCATTCTTCTTGATGACGGTTACCAGCACAGGAGTATAACCCCCGGCTATTCAATACTTCTCTCCGACTATGACAGGCTGATGATAAGGGACCATCTTCTTCCTTACGGGAATCTTAGGGAGAGCCTGAAGAACATGAACAGGGCCGATATTATTCTCATTACAAAATCACCTGAAAATATTTCTCCCATACAGAGAAGAATACTCGTCAGGGAAATAGATAAGCGTCCATACCAGAACCTTTACTTCACAATTTACAGTTATAAGGATCCTGTTCCTCTTTTCGGCGAAGGAGATAACCGGGCCGGAATATTAAGTGAAGAAGAAAAAGAAAACAGAGGTATATTGCTTGTAACAGGGATTGCAAATCCCCTGCCCCTGAAAAAATACCTTGAGGCAAAGTGCTCGGAACTGGTACATCTCCATTATGACGATCATCATTCCTTCAGCCTGAAGGAACTTGACGACATTTCTGAATCATGGAAATCGATGAAGAGTACCTGTAAGTACATCATCACCACCGAGAAGGATGCTGTCAGGTTACGGGAATTTACTAATATTGCAGAACCGTTCCGGTCGTCGGCATTTTATATCCCTCTGGGAATAGATTTTCTTAATGATGATCGTGAAGAGTTTGATAAACTGATTATTGATTATGTTAGAAAAAATAAAAGAAATAACAGAGTTTCTCAGGGCTAAAGGTGTTGCTGATCCTGATGCAGGAATAATACTGGGAACCGGTCTTGGCGGACTAACAGCCAAAATGACTAACACCATTGAGATCGACTACAGGGATATACCACATTTCCCGGTTTCGACAGTAGAAGGACATGCAGGCAAGCTGATCTTCGGCGACTTCGGAAAGAAGAAAATAGTTGCCATGAAGGGGCGTTTTCATTATTATGAAGGATATGGGGCTGCAGAGGTTTCATTATCGGTACGTATTTTGAAGTTCCTGGGGATCAAATGCCTGTTCTTGTCAAATGCTGCCGGAGGAGTCAATCGCTCTTTTGCCATTGGCGACATAATGATTATCACTGATCATATTAATTTGCTCCCGAATCCGCTGATAGGACCAAATGACGA
>Ga0209099_1004079_pt1 | contig 11344 bp, 6 predicted proteins | sample AD_JPNHW2_MetaG_FD_184430 | JGI IMG/M metagenome (GOLD analysis project Ga0209099, IMG submission 184430) | Active sludge microbial communities of municipal wastewater-treating anaerobic digesters from Japan - AD_JPNHW2_MetaG (SPAdes) (version 2) | ecosystem: Engineered > Bioreactor > Anaerobic >...
GTCGGAACAGATCATTAACTTAATGAAATATGCAATCAGTCTATTGTCATAACATACTTTTGCAAAGATCGAAGGTGGTCAGGGAATGCTCGAATTTTTCACCAATATGAAAGTGGGAACAAAGATCCTCGTCATCTGCCTGTTTTTGGCAATCATCCCGACACTGCTCCTGGGATTGGTGGCATATACCAGTTCGAGCAGCGTGATCAATGAACAGACCCAGGCCCTGCTGGAAACACAGGTCAAGGACATGAGAGGGTGGACCAATGATGTCTATAAACTGACGCGCAACAAGGTCAACTCCGATCTCAGTGTTGCAAAACAGAACTTCTACGGCAAAGGCACACCGGAGATTATCAACGGGAAGATGACGCTCGCCGACAGCAGCGGCAAGCAGTATGTGGTGAACGATAACTTCGAGATTGTCGATAAAGTCCAGGCAATGGTCGGTGGCGCTGCAACGGTCTTCCAGGTTTACAATGACAGTTATGCAGCCCGCATCTCTACCAATGTCCTTGATACCAACGGACAGCGGGCTGTCGGGACTCACCTGACTGATGAGGTTTATAACTTCACCGTCGTTAACGGCGGGACCTATTATGGCAGGCGGGACCTGTTCGGAAAAAACTATGTAACCGCGTACGAACCGATCAAAGATCCCAGGGGAAAGATCATCGGTGTCCTGTTCGTCGGCACTCTCGAAGGACAGACCCTTGACGTGGTCAAAACAAGTATCCGGAATACAACCGTCGGCCAGAACGGGTATATGTATGTGATAGACAGTAAAGGAACGGTTCTTGTACATCCATCCCTGGAAGGGCAGAACTGGTCACAGCAGGATTTCGTGGAGGAGATGTTCCAAAAAAAGGACGGGGCAATTCCCCACGAGGTCGACGGGACACAGGTCCTCGACGCATATACCTACTACGAACCCCTGGACTGGTACATCGTTTCCCGGGCTGAATTATCTGATTTTACCGGTCCCATCGATACCATCCGGAATACCATCTTCGCGCTGATGATCGCATCGATGGCCATTGGTGCAGCCATTGCCATTCTCTTCGGCCGGTCGATCTCCGGCCCGCTCCAGCAGGTCGTCGTCATGATCAGGGAACTGAGGAACGGCCACCTCTCCGCCCGCCTCAATATCCGGCGGGAGGACGAGATCGGGGTCATGGCGGCGACCATGGATGAATTTGCCGACGACCTCCAGACCAATGTCGTGGGTGATATCAAGAAGATCGCCAAAGGGGAGTATATCGAGGAATTTGCAAAACCGGTGGATGAGCGGGACGAGATCCGTCCCGCCCTCAGGATGATGGTCGACTCTCTCGATCACCTGCATAAGGAGACCATCAAGCTGACGGATGCCGCCCGGGCCGGTGACCTCTCGGTCCGCGGGAATGAAAAAGCATTCCATGGCGGGTACCGGATGATCATTGCCGGGTTTAACAAGACCCTTGAAACGATCACGGAACCGGTGAACGAAGCCATGCGGTTGTCCCGGTTCTACGCGTCCGGGGACTTCACCGCACGGTTCGATGAGAAGATCCCGGTTGCCGGGGAATTCGTGGCTTACCGCGACGCCCTCAACACGATCGGTATCGAACTCCAGCGGCTGATGAAGCTCATCAACGAGGAATTATACGATGGTGTTTCTGTCCTTTCCTCTGCCTCGAGTGAGATCCTCACGATCACCAACCAGCTCTCCAGCGCAAGTTCGCAGACTGCGGCCACGGTCAACCAGACCTCAGATACGGTGGAAAGTGCCCGCAGGAAAACGGATCTCGTGAACCAGAAGACCAAGAACATGTCCGAGAAGGCGATGAAAGCCCTCCAGGTATCCGGTGAAGGGCAGAAGTCCGTGCAGGAGATCCTTGACGGTATGAACAACATCCAGCGGCAGATGGACATGATCGGCATGAACGTCATCAAGCTCTCGGAACAGAGCCAGGCCATCGGGGAGATCATCGCAACGGTGACCGACATCTCCGAACAGTCCAACCTGCTTGCCGTGAATGCCTCGATTGAAGCTGCAAAGGCCGGGGATTTCGGAAAGGGCTTTGCTGTCGTGGCCCATGAGATCCACAACCTCGCGGAACAGTCAAAACAGGGGACCGGTAATATCCGTACTATCTTAACGGATATCCAGCGCGGCGTGTCCTCTACCGTGATCTCAACCGAGCGGGGAACCAGCTCGGTTGCCGATGCCGCACGGCTGACAAGCGATGCACGGGAAGCGATTGAGGTGCTCACCCGGTCCATTGCAGATTCATCGAGGGAAGCGATCGAGATAGCCTCGTCCATCCAGGAACAGGCAGCCGGTATGGACCAGATCTCTGCAGCCATGGAAAACATCCGGGACGCTGCCCAGAAGAACCTTGAGATCACCCGGAAAGCCGAGAAAACTGCTGAAGACCTGCATGAACTCGGTGTGCGGTTAAAGAAGATCACGGTCCAGTACCACGTCTAGAGTGCTGCCGATATGACCGATCCGGATGAGGAATTCCATAAGCAGCTCCTCGCAACATTCAGGGAGGAGGCGGAAGAACACCTCGGTGAGATCACCGAAGAACTCATCGAGATGGAGAAAGCCGGCATAACCCCGGGCTCCCCGCTTGTCGAACGGGTCTATCGCAAGACCCACAGTCTCAAGGGGAGTGCACGGGCGGTTAACCTCAGGGAAATCGAATCGGTCTGCCAGAACCTCGAATCAGTATTCTCGCTGATGAAAAAAGAAACGTTTATACCCGACGAGGCAGCGTTCGATCTCTTTCATGATGCAATAAAGACCACCCGCGAACTCCTATCAGGTAAGACACCGGGAATGTCACCTGCGGAACTTGCACGGTCACTTAGGGCACTTATTTCCGGATTAAAGGATCCCCAGTCTGACCCGCGGGCAGGACCTGCCCCGGATGCTTCATCCCCGTTACGGTATCCCGGTACCGCACAGGGTTCGGGTAAGGGAACGGTACAATCGCCGGCCGGTCCTGATGATAACGGGATGCGTAATTTTCCCGGCGACCTGTCCGATACCCTGTCACCGCACCAGGACTCCGACGGGCACCAGCAGCACCGTGGTGCTGCAGTACATGATACCTGGGACGGGAAGACGGTCCGGATCGCCGCCAACAAACTTGACCGGTTGATCGCCGGTTCTGACGATCTCCTCACCACTCGGCTGTTCATCACCCACAGGATGCGGGAACTTGAGGGGATGATGACCCGTTTTGGCATCTGGCGCTGGAACAACACACTCGTATCCACCGATATGCACCGGATCCGCGAGATCTCCTTTGGCAGTAAAAAGACCGGACTCCCGCCGGATCTTGTCCTCCCGTTGCAGCGGCTTGTGGAGTTCCTCGAGTACAACAGGGAGTTCGTGACCTATCTCCAGCATGATCTGAACGTTCACGTCCATGCTTCGGAGATAGACCGTTCCACGCTGGAGATCAACACCTCTGCAATCTATGACCTGATCCATGATGCAGTCCTGCTCCCGGTCGCAAACGTCCTCCAGCCATTCTCCGGCCTGGTACGGGAATATTCCCGGACTACCGGCAAACAGGTTGACCTGCTTATCGAGGGGGGGGATCTGGAGATGGACCGGCGGATCCTCGAGGCACTCAAGGATCCCCTGATGCACCTGATCCACAACAGTATCGATCACGGGATCGAATACCCGGATATCCGTGCAGAACAGCATAAGAAGGTACGGGGCATAGTCCGTATCAGGATCGTCCCCCTGTCGGGAAGCAAGGTGGGTATCGAAGTATCCGATGACGGGACCGGTATTGACTGCGGGGTAATCCGGCGGACCGCTATCGAAAAGGGGATCGTATCTGCAAAAGAGGTATCGGAACTGACCGATGATGAAGCGATCTGGCTTATCTTCCGGTCCGGGTTATCGACAAGCCCTATCGTTACGGATCTCTCGGGACGGGGGCTGGGCCTTGCGATTGTGGAAGATACCGTAACAAGGCTTGGGGGGGAAGTCACCGTCTCATCAAGCGTAGGCAAAGGTACGACCATCATGATGAAGGTCCCGGTACGGCTCGCCACGCTCCGCGGCGTGGTTGTCAGGGCAGGCAACCAGGTCTATGTACTCCCGATGCAGCAGGTCAGGAAGGTAATCCGGGTACAGCGCACCGAGATTATATCGTCCGGGGACCGGCAGACCGTGGAATTCCAGGGAGAGAAGATTGTCCTGATCCGCCTGACGGAAGCACTTGGGATGACGGATTACCACACCCAGTCCGAAGGCACTGCGCAGATCCCGGTGGTGATCCTTTCCTATGGTGCCGGACAGATAGCATGCAGGGTGGACGAAGTGATCCGGGTTCAGGAGATCGTCGTCCGGTCGCTGGGCAGCCAGCTCCGCAGGGTAAAACGGATTACCGGTGCCGTGATACTGGGAGACGGTAAAGTGGCTCTGGTTCTCGATGCCCTTGAACTCATCCAGGAATCCATTAAAGGGCTTCCTGCGGTACCTGAACAAAGCATAAGCGGCGACGCTGTCAGAAGAATCCTGGTTGTCGAGGACTCGGTGACCTCGCGGGCGCTCCTGCAGACAATCCTTGAACAGGCCGGGTACCTGGTCCAGACGGCAGTCGATGGCATAGAAGCGCTCGCAACGATCAGGGAGCATGAGTTTGATATGGTCGTGTCGGATGTGGACATGCCACGCATGAATGGTTTCACCCTGACGGAGAAGATCCGGGCCGATGCGAGGATCTCCGCGATCCCTGTTGTGCTGGTGACATCACTCGATTCCCCGGAAGACCAGAAGCATGGTTTTACGGTAGGAGCAGATGCATATATCATGAAAACCAGCTTTGAGAAGAGTAATCTCCTTACAGTCATCCGGAATCTCCTGGAGTAAAAAGAATGAAAATACTGGTTGTGGAAGACAGCAGGACCCAGGCAGAATCGTTACGATATATTCTTGAAAAGCAGGGGTATACCGTTTCAATTGCATCGAACGGCAGGGACGCACTGGAGCAGATCGGGGTGGGCCGGCCGGATCTGGTTCTGACGGATCTCGTTATGCCGGAGATGGATGGCTATGAGCTCTGCCGGAGGATAAAAAGAGACAGGGACCTGCAGTATCTCCCGGTGATCATGGTCACCCAGTTGTTTGATCCGGTGGATGTGGTCAGGGGGCTCGAAGCCGGGGCTGACAACTTCATCATCAAACCCTATGAACCGCAGGATATCAATTCACGGATCCGGAATGTGATAACAACGCGCAGCACGCCGGATCCTGATATGTCCTGCAGTGCTTTTGAGATCACGCTGGCGGACGGGAACCATACGATCACCGCGAACAGGAGGCAAATCCTCGATATCCTCCTCTCCACGTACGAGATTACCGTGAGGAAGAACGCCGAATTGCAGGAAGCCCATGAACGGCTCAACCTGCAGAGCGACCAGCTGCAGCAGGCTGTTGCTGACCAGACGCAGGCTAACCGGGACCTGCAGGCAGAGAATGCGGAACGCCTGAAGGTGGAAAAAGCTCTGGCGGATGCAAACAAGAAACTCCAGCTGATGGCAAGTATCACCCGTCATGACCTCCTCAACCAGCTGACCGCGATGCGCGAGTATCTCGAGCTTTCTGCGGCCAGACGCACAAAAGATCCTGAAAACGCCTGGGCCAATGTCGCAAGCGCAACAGCCGTTGTCAACCAGACCATAAACACCGTTGAATTCACCGGTGAATACCAGAAGATCGGGGTCAAGTCTCCGGTCTGGCATAATGCGAGAATGCTCGTGGAGCTGTCAGAAAAATTCACGAATCCCGGTAAAGTCCGTATCATCAATACCCTGCCGGAACCTCTTGAGATCTACGCAGATCCCCTCATCATGAAAGTATTCTCCAACCTGATCGATAATGCAGTCAGGTACGGAAAAACCCTCACGACCATTACCTTCCATTACGAGACGGCTGCAGGAGGGGGAATGATCCTCTGTGAGGATGACGGCGTTGGTATTGCCGATGCGGAGAAAGAGAAGATATTTGCCTATGAATACGGACTGAATTCCGGGCTCGGGCTGTTCCTGGCACGGGAGATCCTCACGATTACCGGTATTACCATCACGGAGACCGGTGTTGCGGGGAAAGGGGCTCGTTTCGAGATTCTCTGTCCGAAAAATGCGATCCGCAGCGGGTCATGAAGGGAACCTGCGAGAACTGTTCTTCGGATCCGGGACCTGAGCTTTTCGTTTCATCCGGTACAGGTACCCCCGTTAACCTCCTGCGGGATACGACGTCCCGATATATCTGCAGGAGAATCTTTTTACCCGTTTGCACTGAATGGAGATTACAGAATTACCATATTCATGAATTTCGGCTATCTCTTTGACAATACACAGCCGTTACGGCGGAACCGTTTCTGGGCGCTTGCCGGGCTTTCGGCACTCGTCATAGCGGTGAATGGAATCATACTCAACGAAGGAATATCGGTTGTAACGTCCCATCTCCTCTATTTCCCCATCATCCTGGCGGGATACTGGTACCCGCGCAAAGGAGTCCTGTTTTCTGTCAGTATTGCCGCAATCTACGGAACAATGGCCCTGCTGATTGGACCGGAAGAGACATTCCTTGAGATCGCGATCCTTTCACGGTGCACTATTTTTATCATCGTCGGTGCAGCGGTCTCGTACCTGTCAATGAATCTCCGGATATCCGAACAGCAGTTGCACGATATCATCGAGTTTTTGCCGGATGCAACCTTTGCGGTTGACAGGAACGGGAAAGTAATTGCATGGAACCATGCCATCGAAGAGCTGACCGGTATAAAAAAATCAGAGATCCTTGGATGCGGGGACTATGCATATGCAATCCCATTCTACGGGATACAACGCCCGGTCCTCTTAAACCTTGTTGAAAAAACGGATCCTGGAACTGAAGCAAAGTACCCGTTTATCCGGAACGAAGCGGGAACGTATGTTTCTGAAATTTTCATCCCGCATTTTCATAACGGCAAAGGTGCCCATCTTCGGGTTGCTGCAACCGCCCTGATGGATGCCGATGGCACAATGAGCGGGGGCATTGAATCCATCAGGGATGTGACCGAACAGGTGATGATGGATTCTGCGCTGCAGACAACGAGTACCCGCTTAAACATCCTTGCCGGCATCATAAGGAACGATATCGCAAAAAAACTGGCAGTCCTCTACGGGCGGCTCTCGATCGGGGTGATGAAATTCAACGATCCTGAAGTTCTGTCGTTCATTTCCAGCCTTCAGGAATCCGCAAACGGCATCCAGCGCCAGATAGAAATCTCCCGGGAATTCCGGGATATCGGGACAACTCCTCCGGCATGGATACCGGTGCAGGATGCCTGTAATGAAGCGGTAGAAAGGGTGGATTGCACGAATCTTACGTTCCACGCCTGGACAGCCCGGCTTGAGATTTTTGCCGATCCGCATATCCCCGCGGTATTTTACCACCTTTTCGAGAATTCGAAAAAAAAGGGAACCGGTGCAGACCGGGTGGTTGTCACCTATCATATCCGTTCTGACGGCTGTGCAATTATTATCGAGGACAATGGAAAAGGGATTCCGGATACACAAAAGGGTTTGTTGTTTTCCCAGAGAAGCGAGACATACGGGTGTGGCCTTTTCCTTGCCCATGAAATACTCACAATCACGGGAGTTACCATTCGTGAAACGGGGGTTCTGGAAAAAGGAGCTCGGTTTGAGATCCTGATCCCCCCGAAAGGATACCGTATTGCCGACACCCTGCAAGTCCCTCGGGATCTGCAGAAAAAGAATGAAGCGATTCGTGACCAGGCCACGAACCTGAAGCATTCTGCCGAAACAGGGCCGGAGGTACGGGAACTTGCTGCAGATGAATTCCTGCGTGCTGATGCGGCCTGGTCCGAGTACCATGAAACGAAAGGTGATCAGGTATCGGACCGTATTTTTGCGGTTATCAGGGATGAGAGAATTGTATCCCTTGCACGGTGCCGCCGGCATACCGATGGCATGGAAGTCGACGGCATCTTTACGCCGGCCGAATATCGCAGGAATGGGTATTCGCGACTTGCAGTCAGTGCACTGGTGGAGGCCTGCCATAACGATGATCTCTTCATGCATGCCGTCAGGGAACTGATCCCATTCTACCAGTCCGTCGGATTTGAGATTATTGCTGAACGCGATCTCCCCCAGACGATCCGGGAGCGGTATGTCTGGGCTGCCGGGAATCTTGAAGGGGCAGAAGTCCAGCCGATGCGTCGCAAAGCAGGACTCAAGAAGGGATGATTCTGATCCGGAGACCCCGTTAACAGGTTCTCTGTTCGCTCTTAAGGGAGACTGCCCTTCAAGGGAAATGAATGGGCTGGAGAATGCTCATGGTTATCAGACCCGAAGCAGGAAAAGACCATCAGGTCTTCGACCGGACACATCAGGGTTTCCGATTTGCTTCATCCCGTGTAAATGAAGCAGAAGTGGTTTTTATAATCCTCCTCTTGTCGATTCTCATCAGAGATGAAACAGGTGTAGATCCCATCAGCGTTCTTTGATTTATTGAATCGGATCTATGATGAGACCGGTGTAGAATATATCATCGTTCTTCGATGTGTTGAATCTCACCAGAGATGTGACATGAAAAGAATCCGAAGGTTCTACGAGTATGGTGATGCAAGAGGGGGGGCATCATATTTTTGAAAAAAAACCGGTTTAATGGACTAAAAAAAATTTATTTCTGTTGTTCCGTCTTCTGCGTCGTCTCTTTGGTCAGCCATGTGGCAAGGATGGCATTGACAAGGTTTCCACCCTGGTTGTTCTCCCCGCCGGAAACGAGTACGTTCGGGGTGATCGTTACCTTTCCCGCTGCAATCTCCTGGATCAGCTTGATCGCAGCAATGCGTTCCGGCCCGAGCACATCGGTCTGTGCCTTGTATGCCGCAGCGGTTCCCTCGCCGACTTTCTGTGCCTCGTAGGAAACACCGTCCGCTTTTGTCTTGGTGGCATCGCGGATACCTTCCGCCTCCTTGCGGAAGGCCTGGGCCTTGTCGGTTGCGATATCAATGGACAGTTTTGCCGTGATGACGTCCATCTGCTTGTCGGCACGGGCTGTTTTCTCGGCAACGGCGATCCTCTGTTCCTGGGCCTTTGCCTCCTGCTCGTACTGCTGCTGCTGCTGGACCGCGATCTCCTTCTTGGTCTGGGTCTCCAGCAGTTTCTCATCGACCTTGATGTACGCGATCAGCAGGCCCTGGACTTCCACATGGTAAGAGATGAATTCCCTCCGGACTTTTTCAAGGGCTGCAGACTGGATTACCGAGCGGCTGTGGACAAAGTCCATTGCCGCCCGGTCGCCGGCCTCGTTCCTGAACGACGAATCGATCAGGGGGTGGGCAACCTGTTCGATCAGGTTGGTGACCGTCCCGAACCGGGCAATGACGTACGGGGCATTCGCCGGCGGGATACGGATGATGAGCCGGACCTCGACCTCCAGCTGGAACCCGTCTTTCGAGGTGAATTTCAGCTGGCTGTAGGTGAAGAACTCCGAGACCTTCACACTTTCTACAGAATCCCTGCTGCCGGTTGCATAGGGTTTTGTCTCGCGTATGATGTTCTTCTCTGCCCAGTCGATCGTTATTGCACTGGTCGGGACGATCTCCGCCCGGTAGGCAATCCGGTTCAGGTTATATTTACCGGGTGCGATAGGTTCCACGAGAATCCCCCGCTCGTTTTTGCTGGTTATGAGTGGTGTTTCAACCGTTTCATGGAGCGGCTGGTTCAGGTTCGGTGTTTCACTGACCGGGGGTGCGTTTCGCTGGGGTTTTTCCAGTTCCTTTCCTACGCTCGAGATGATGACGGCAACGTACCCAGGTGGCACGATGGCAACATCCGTCATCTCCACTTCGAACAGGAGCGGGTTGATGTAATACTCTCCCGGCTGGAGCGTCTCCAGCTGCGGGCCCCGGTATCCCTGGTTCCGGATAAATGCCTGCCCGTCCTGGAAGTGCTTGTGGTCGCCGGTCGGTTCCGGAGCAACGTTGAACCCGCTCGGCAGGGAAATCCCGTCAAGGGCGATTGCCACCCCGACCTGTTCGCGGGCAACCACCGTTGCCGGAACTTCCTGGATTTTGAAAACCTTGGTATTGATACGGTAGGTACCAGGACGGAGTGTGTCGACCTGGGGTCCTTTGCATCCCCCGTTGTTCAGGAATGCCTGGGCATCCTGGAAGGAGTTGCAGGGCACTTCATCAGCAAGCAGGCGGCCTGTGGGTATCGGCTTTCCTTCAACGGACTCAACAACCCCGATGAATGCCGGCTTGATCTTGGTCACGGGTGCCCGCTCGATCTTCCAGATGATCGGGATCCGCCAGTAGAGCCCGGGCATCAGGATGTCTGCCTGGACACCGACCTCGCCCTTTGTTGCAATGATCTGCCCCTGCGGGAGTGTCGGGCCGAACATTTTCCTGGTGACAATACCGACATCATCGTCCCGCACGAGCGTGAACCCCTTAAGAATAAACCAGGCCACGATAAGGAATGCGACAATGATAAAAAATGAATCAAAAAATGCCATTTTTACACCTTGATAAAGAGCATGTGTCCATTATATTAAAGAATTTATCTTTTTTTATCACGTACCGTCAGTCATCGTAACAGACGATTGCGATCAATTCTTGTCATGGCGGTGACAATCTGATCAGGAACGACCATGGGCGATCAGAGAGTTCCGGGTGAAGCGAAGGGGAAGGATACACTGCTGACGGATCCGCCGTTTTACCTTCCGGAGTTCGAGAAATCGTACCGGTACATCATCGATGAATATGATGTTGCTCCCCGGAATATCGCGATCTTTATGCCCTGTGCGGTACGAAAGCCCTACAGCGCCAGCCCCAGCCACCAGCTGATCCGGTCGGTTATCGCGCAGGTGCTTTCTCCTGAACAATACCACCTCGTCATCTTCGGAACCTGCGGCATTGTCCCTGCCGAGCTCGAGGAGATGTACCCGTATGCCCATTACCATTACATGCTGGGGAAATGCAGGGACAAAAAAGTCCTCGATGACTTTCTCCGCATTGAGACCGGTCGGGTAGCCGGTTATCTCACCAAAACCCGGCATCAGTACAAGTTCCGCATAGCATATTGTATCGGCCTGTTCCGCCAGGCGCTTATCCGGGGATCCGAGGAGGCCGGCATCCCGTTCGACATGATCCTGCCGAGCCGGGACATGATCGACAGGGTCATCGAGGAGGGCGACTGCGTTTTTGAGGAAGGGAGCCTCTCCATGGATGAGTATCTCGGGGAATTCTGCGACCGGCTCATCACGTTCCGGAACAGTCACGCGAAGACTGGCGGGGAATAATATCCGGGGCTG
>Ga0209099_1004082_pt1 | contig 11336 bp, 13 predicted proteins | sample AD_JPNHW2_MetaG_FD_184430 | JGI IMG/M metagenome (GOLD analysis project Ga0209099, IMG submission 184430) | Active sludge microbial communities of municipal wastewater-treating anaerobic digesters from Japan - AD_JPNHW2_MetaG (SPAdes) (version 2) | ecosystem: Engineered > Bioreactor > Anaerobic...
TGTAATCCGAACCTCGTATTTCCGTCTGTTTTTGTTCCAAGCCTGAACTCCCTTCTGTATGAGCTCTATAAGTTTTACATCGGCCATGGGTAAACCTATTTGTCTTGCAAAGCTGTATGGTGGATGAAGCGTAGTGCATCCACCTGATAAGTTTTAATTGGTGGAACCGCTGTGCTTGTTCCACCCTACGCATTAAACCGGATTTTTTTGTCGGACAATTAGTAATGATCGACAAAGATCAACTTGCTTGTGTCAAAACCGGATGCCGCCGCTTTGGCGATGAGGCGATTCTTTAACTCACCGCTTATTTCCGGGGTTCTGGACAGAATCCATAAGTAAGATTTATTCGGCCCGCACACAAGCGAGTATTGATAGTTGGCGTGATCCAGTTCGAAGACGACATAAGAACCGTAAAAGGGACCGAAGAAAGAAACTTTGAGGAAACCAACATTTGATCCTTCTACGAAATAGGCTTTCCCCTCGGCTTTCTTCCATTCTTTTTCTTTTTCCGCATAGCCGCTGTTTAACACGCGAACGCTGCCGTCTTCCCGCAAACTGTAAACTGCTGATACCCTGGTCAAACCGCGTTCAAACGAATGATCCAGCCTCGCAATCTCATACCACTTCCCCAGATATCTCTCCAACTGGAAATTATCAACCGGCTTCACGTTTGAAGGAATGCCGACGCATCCAACTAAAAACAAGACAAATATTACTGATATTTTTCTCATCTCTGTTTTGATCCTCCCCGGTAAGCTTCAGGCCGACGCATTGGCCAGAGCGGTTGCTGCCTCCCATTGTTGTCTACTCGGAGCGGCCATGGGAAGCGTTTTTGCTATGAATCCTGACCATATAAAAAATAGCGGCTTCAACTGTTTGAGTTGCCAAAAAGTTTTGAAGACGCCTTTCAAGAGCCCTGGAATTCATCAAAAACGCTTCCGGCAAGTGACAAAAAGACCGGGACAACGACCTGACCCGATTGCAAATCCCTGTCCAGGCCTGCCCACACAAAAAAAGCGCAGCAATTTTTAGTTGTAATTGAGCGCTTTTTTCTTTTCCTCAATGAGGTGATGATGATACGAGCCTTCCCTCACCATCTTGCCGCCACACTTCCGACAATTATCTCCTTTGCAGAGTTTGCCTGCCTGATGTAATATCTTATCCCCGCATTTCGGACAAATGCAGTATCCCACATAGCCCATTCCTCTTTTGTTTCTCTGCATCTCCTTGTGCCTCCTTTCTCGATAGCGGCCTGTTCCCAGAGCAATATCCCCAAAATGTCCACAAGACGAAGATTGAAACTTTCGAGCAGCTACAACTATAAATACCCAAGACAAAAAAGAATATTGACAATTATTTACACAAGGTATGCCCCAACAGATTATCACGGAACGCTATGCGCGCTTTCGTGATAATCTGTTGCACTGATTTTTATTTTTCAATCGAATACCATAGAAGTTTTCCACACTTTCCGGACATTACAACCAGTTCCGGCCCGGTTTTGAACGTTATATGCCCTCCGTCGATAATTAATTGATTTGATTGATCACCAACACCCAGCACGGCGGGAGCGGCCCGATAAGGGCCACTATCCGCTTTATGCCGGTGTCAGCTGATCAGGGTAAGCTTATTTTGATAGATTAACGTCGCCGCCAACCACTCCAGGCGGGAAAGCCGTTTTCATCCCGCAATTTCAGTATTTCATTTCCTTTCTTAACTTCTGCGGCAATAATTGCCGGTTTCCCCTGGAAAGTGATTCGTGAGCCTTTGATTTCAACCTTATCCTTAGGTACAATCTTGATATCCTGGTTGTCGATATACCACCCTGGTCCCAGATGGACAGACACAGTCTCTTTCTGTGTCTTTACCATTGCGTGCACGCCGTAGGACATCCCCTTGGTTGGAGTGATTTTTTCCACACTGACTACTTCACCGGCCAGTGTTTCCACGGTCTTGGTATCATACATTTTACCGTACTGGCTTCCCATTCCCCAGCCGCCACTGCCATGCCATCTCATTCCCCGCTGCGCAAAAGAGTCGGTGGCAAAAACGAAGACCATAACGAAAATCAGTGCAACTAAGACTGCTACATTCCTTTTCATTTTATCCTCCTTTTCTATTAATTTAAGCCTACCCTTTCTATCAGCTAACTTATTGATATTATAATATTTGCTGTACCGCTGGAGCAGCGTAAAATATGGTTGGATTAAACCGGCCGTACCCGGTCTGACCGCGTGGGGAATGTAATTTTTTGATTATTTGTTAAATAATATGAGCCAGATTTTGCCCGAAATCAAGCTGTAAATCGATTCTTTTTTAATATCCGCAGATTACAGCAAGTCACTTGGAAGGGAGGCAGAGCTTCCGGAAACGGATAATCCGCTCCCTTCCTGTCTTCAGGAAATGTTCAGGCGAACACAGAAACCGCCAATGTCTAAGACAGACGTTGGCGGTTTATTCCGATATTCTGAAGAATTAATAAAATCAGCCGGTCTTCGGGATATTGATCAACCCGGTCATTTAAGGATATTCCAGGCGCAGCTGACCATCGGTTCGTAGCCTTTTTCCTGCATAATCATATCCAGATGAATCAGGCTTATTGCGGAAACATCCATATCGCGCGCAAAAAGGCCACCCGCACGATAAAGAGTAACTAAATACTTTTTGCATTTGTCGCAGATAAAGGCGGATTCCTGCGTCTTTTTCTCGACATAAAAATAATCCATTCCCTCCGGAGCTTCATTTTCACAGTAAGGGCAGATTACACGCGTGAAGCGCCAGTAGTGTCCGCAGGCACTGCAATGCAGGAATCGTTTGCCGCCCTGCTCCTCAATGAAGGCGATTGAGGGAAAGGCGCCGCAAATCGGACAGTAGCCCTTCTCCCATTTAAAGTCGCCCAGCGCAGCCGTTATTTCCTTGTTTCTCCTTTCGAGGATAACGCGGCTGACCAGACTCATCAGAAATGAAGCATTGGAAGGAGATACCTGGAGATCTTTGGCCCAATTGTCCGCCGGACTCTCTTTTCCTTCCGCGGAGGATTTAAAATAATCCGCCGGATTGATTTTCCCCTGCTGAATAAGATCGGTCAGCAAATCAATGCTCTCCGCAAGCTGCGGCATACCTTCTTTAACACCGGCCGCTATGGATAAAGTGACATCTTTCAATGAATCTTCCGGCAGGAACAGGTTCATCTGACGGGCCACCGGTACGCCGGCCTTCAGCTTTTCTCTATCGATAAGCGAGCAATCCAGACTTTGGGAAGAAGGAAGCATCGCCAGTTGCCTTTGTTTGATGATGATCGGTCCAAAAGCTTTTAAAATAGCGCTGCTGTGAGGACTCTGTTCGCAGGCAAAATCGATTATATTTTCAATGTCCAAACTTACTTCTTCAGTTGCCATTATCTTTCATTTCCTTTTATTTTTATTTGGAATCAAACAACAGTCGGAAAATGTTGTAATTTAACCGGAAATACCAACCGTTGGAAGCGGCGCCTACCATATCAGATATATGTCACTTTTGCCATATTATTGTTTACATGTCTGCCGCATTAGATTTTTTCCCATTCTTCCGTGAAGAGTATAAAAAATATTCATGACTTTATGGTATTCTTTGTAGTTATATTTTCAAAGTACTTATTACTCTTATGAATTTGCTATTAGTTCCTCCTTTTGTTACTTCCCCTTTATCTCTAAAAAGTAAATAAAGATTGCGATGGAACACGTGGATTAATGAACCAGGAACATTGTTTGATCATGTTCGTCAAATATCCGGAAAAAGGAAAAGTCAAGTCGCGACTGATTCTAAAAGGATACGAAGGACTTGCAGTTGATCTATATCATTGTTTTGTCGCAGATCTTATCGAGAGAGTATCTACCGGCAAATATACATTTCTGATGGCTTATGATCCTCCAGAAAAGAAAAATGATTTCATTAAAATTTTCGGTGGCGGTTTCTCCTATTTACCCCAGGAGGGGAAAGATCTGGGCATGCGAATGTTCAAAGCTTTTACCGACTGCTTTGCCAACGACTTCCGTTCAGCCGTGATTATCGGCAGCGACAGTCCGGACATTCCGCAGGGAATAATCGAAGAAGCGTTCCAATCTTTAAACGAACATGGCGCAGTTCTCGGACCGACATGGGATGGGGGATATTATCTGATCGGTTTTTCCAGGGATTCTATCGACAGACGATTCTTTGAAAACATACAGTGGAGTACGGCCAATGTTTTCGAAGAAACGATGCGGCGATTTCAGGAAGCCGGTATCCTCGTGCATGTTCTGCCTGCGTGGCGGGATATCGACAGGATAGAGGACGTCTACTCTCTCATAAAAGAGAGTGAATGCTCGGATTTCAAAAATTCGAGGACGATAAAATTTCTGAAAGAAAACGGTTTTACGGCAGCAGGTTAATGAGTAAAAAAATTTCCATCATAATCCCCGTCCTGAATGAAAGCGCGGGCATAAATAATACCCTTGAACACTTAAGCGGCTTGATTGCGGTAAACGGACTGCCCGCGGAAATTATTGTTGTTGACGGAGATCAGGACGGAAAAACGATTAAGGCCATTAAAGATGATAAAGTAATTACGGCAATAAAAAAAGCGCAACGGGCAAGACAAATGAACCACGGTGCAGCGCTGGCCAAAGGTAACATTCTCTTGTTTCTTCATGCGGACACACTACTGCCGGATGATGGCTTGACTTTAATTGCTGAGGCATGCGCCAACCTTCCCTTTGCAGCCGGAGCATTTGATCTGGCCATTGACTCCGAACGGCCCATCTTTCGCCTCATCGAAAAGATGGCATCCCTTCGTTCCCGGATGACCCGCATCCCCTACGGCGACCAGGCCTTTTTCTTTGACGCCGACTACTTCCGCGCTCTCGGCGGCTTTGCTGAAATTCCTTTTCTGGAAGACGTGGAAATAATGCGCCGTATCAAGAAAAGAGGAGAGAAGATTGTTCTTCTTAACCGCTCCGCCCATACCTCAGCAAGGCGCTGGGAAAAGGATGGAGCTATTAAACGTACGCTCCGCAACCGGCTGCTGGTATTTTTGTATTGCGCGGGAATGCCCCCGGAGCGGCTCGCAAAATTTTACAGGGTTCATACAGCGGAAAAAACAGCGTAGCATTAACAGGAGACAAAGGTGATTCATAAAAATTCCGGAGATTCGACTTATTCGTCTCCAATCAGAAACTTCTTTCATCAGGCGCTGATTCATCCCTGGCCCTGCCGGATTATTCGCATTGCCCTGGCAAGCTTGTTTATTTATGGCGGTGTTGTCAAACTCTTCGCCCCTAAAGCTTTTGCCGCGACCATATCCACCTATAATCTTGTTCCGGAGATGTTTTTGCCCGTGGTCGCAATAGGTCTGCCGCTTATCGAAACGGTCGCCGGACTCGGGCTTATCTTTAACAAATCATGGGGACTTCATTTGATCACCGGACTTCTGGTGTTGTTTGTCTTTATACTTGGTTACGGTGTTCTTGGCGAATTGAATGTAGATTGCGGTTGTTTCAGCACAGAGGAACTGGACAAGCAGGCCGGCCTGCGGATGGCGTTTTATCGAGACCTGATTCTGCTGGGGCTTGTGGCGCCCTATCTTTATCTCTCTCGACGCGCCCAGGCAGTCAATCAAAAAGAGGAGTTAAAAGAAGAGACGAATGCCGGTTAAAAAAGGAGTGTATGGTTTTCCAAGGAAATCCAGTTTAATAAAATAGAAAAGGAGAAGAAAAAATGAACGTAAAGAGAAGTTTGTTGAGTGTTTTGGTTGCGTCTTTGCTGGTTTTCGGTTTAGCCGGAAGCGCAATGGCGGCGTGGGGAACAAAAGAGTTGGATACGGAAAAGATTGCCGTGACCTTTGCCAAAGAAGTACAGCGCGGCGAATACAAAATTGTCGGCACACAGGAATTGAAAAGCTGGATTGATGCGAAAAAACCCATGCTCATCGTAGACACCATGCCCTTTGAAGCCAGCTACAAAAAGCAGCACATTCCGGGGGCTGTGCAAATGGAGTTCCCGATTCCCGAAATGACGAAGCTGGACGACAAAACCAAAGATGCGCTGGTAAAGATTCTCGGACCGGATAAAAATCGTCTTATCGTTTTCTATTGTGGTTTTGTAAAATGCACCCGCAGTCACAATGGAGCCATGTGGGCTGCAAAACTGGGCTACAAAAATGTCTATCGCCATCCGGGCGGAATAAAGGCCTGGGCCGAAGCAGACTATCAGATTGAAAAGGTGAAATAATTGTCGGATTTCACCGAAAGTTGCCTGGGATGCGGCACATGCGCCGAGGTTTGTCCCTTTCTTGCTGAGTTTGGGACGCCGGATAAGATTCTGGCGGATCGTCCGGAAGCGGCTTTTTATTGCACTTCCTGCCGCTGCTGCGAGGCCGTATGTCCCCTGGAACTCTCACCGGCGGCAGCTTTTTTAGCAACAAAGCAGCGGCTGGTGCGGGAGAATCAAATGCCATCCTCCGTCCGCAAGGCGCTGGATGGCGCGAAAGCATTTGCCAAAACCGGGCATGGATTTCCGTTTTCTTTTTATGGAAGCACGGATACAATCTTCTGGCCGGGGTGCGGTTTGCCCGCAAACCGGCCGGAACTGATCCGTAAAATACAGGAGATCCTGAGTCGTCACTTACGGCAGAAAGTCGGCCTGGTACTGGACTGCTGCCATGACCCGGTGTTTGAGCTGGGCGACTCTCAAACGGCATTAACGGCTTTACAGGATATTAACAAACGCCTGCTGGACGGCGGCGTGAAAAGGGTGATCACCGGCTGTCTGAATTGCCATAAGCTTTTATCGAAATATCTCCAGAACATTCAAGTTGTCTTCATTCTGGAAGTGCTTCCCCCGGAGATATTTCAACGGCAGCAACACAAACACGGTGCAGTTTATCTTCATCACCCCTGCCCTTCCTCGCGGTGGGCAAACATCCCCGACGCCGCCGGAAATGTGATTAATCATGTTTATCCACCGGGTGCATCCGACGGCAAAGTGGAAAGATCAGAACCTCTTTGCTGCGGTTCAGGCGGCGGTTTAGCCATTACTTCCCCGGAACTGGCGGATCGCTTTCGAGAGCGGATTATTAAAAAAGGGCAAGGCAAAACAATTGTCACATATTGTGCAAGCTGTCAGAATCGTTTTCTGCAACGGGGCGTGGAAGCGGTACATCTTCTGGAATGCCTGGCCGACGTTGAACCGCGTAGAAGAGTTCCCTCTCCGGCAGGGCAATGGATCAACCGCCTGATTCTGGCCGGAAGGGTCAGGCTCAATATACCGAAATTGCTTATTTTGCTGATCATTGCTCTGCTTATTGCAGGCGGCTTTTACTTAAACTCGCAGCATATATTTTCAGCGGAAATACTGATGAATCTCCTGGAGCGAAATCCCGTTTTAGCTCCGGTTATCTTTCTCGGCATCTATGCCGTTGCCCCCGCACTTTTTTTGCCCAGCATTCCTATTACCCTGGCGGCCGGTTTCTTCTGGGGGCCGATCTGGGGTGTCGTATTTTCCATTACTGGTGCAACAATCGGCGCCTGTCTGCCCTTTTTCCTGTCCCGCTATCTTCTTCAAAACTTTATTAAAAACAAGGTTTCACCGGAGCGCTGGCAGTGGCTTCAGGATAAAGTAAACCAGCATGGCTGGCAGGCCGTAGCCTTTACGCGCCTGATCCCTGTTTTCCCTTTTAACCTGCTTAATTATCTTTTCGGTTTGACCCCCATCGCCTTTTTTCAATACCTTTGGAGCACATTTGTTTTTATGCTCCCGGCATGTATTGCTTTTGTAGCCTTTGGCAGCTCTTTGAGTGAATTGATCATGCGGGGAAATATCAGGGGAGTCATCATCGGCATTGCTATTGCGGTCGTTGCTTTCCTGGTGCCTCTTGCCCTGCGTCCGTTTTTCCGCAAAATCGGAGACAAATAACGTCGGGTAATGAGTAACTGAATCAGGCATGGCAAATATTTTATATAAGGAATAATCAGGGTTATCCTCCTGTCTATTTACAGCAAGGATACATAGATGAAGAAAGGAGCAAATGATGCAACACAAGGATGACGGGATCGGCAGAAGAACATTCCTGAAGTCGGCGGCAACCTCCGCCCTGGCTGCGACACTGATCCCGGGACAACTATCAGCGGAAAGATTTCAAGCCGATTCACTGCAGGTATGGTCGTGCGGGGGCCTCTCTGAAGCTTTTAACAAGGCCAATAAGGTTTACGAGCAGAAGTTCGGCGTCCGTATTGCTTACACTGGAGCTTTTGCTGCGGCCCTGGGAAAATCCCTGCTGGGCGGGGCGACAACAGAAGTTTTTGCCGGACGGGTTCTAAAGCTGACCAAGAAATTGCGGGAAACAAACAAGATGATCTATTTCCGCCCGCTGTGCTTTACCGAATACGTTATGATCACACCCAAAGGAAATCCGGCAGACGTGAAATCCATAAACGACCTGACCCGTCCCGGTCTCCGCGTCATCTTACCCCTGGGTGCATCGCCCCCCGGCGGCGACGCTGTTATGGGCATCCTCAAGAAGGCGGGAATCGACAAGGCGGTCCTCAAGAACACCATCAACAAAGAAACCTGCGTAGTTAAGATGATGCCTGAGATCATCAGCGGGAAGGGCCAGGCATCTATTGTGGAGAGACGACTCACCAGGATGGCCGAGTTTGAAAACCGGGTCGAGGCAATCCCCATTCCGGAAACTCTTTTTCCCCCCGGACCCTTGACATTCACTATCGGTGTGATGAAATACGCCAAGGATCGCGCCCTGGCCGATCACTATGTAGAATTCATTTGTTCACCGGATGCCCAGGCCATTTTCGAGAGGCAGGGATTCATCCCGGCGGCATCCGACAAGGGGCGGATGCTGATTGAAAAGCTGGGGGTGAAGGATGCCTGAGAACAATAAAATCAAAATTAAAAGTACTCCCCTGACGTGGCTCCGCAGAGTAATCCAGACAGGCATGCTCGCCGTTTTGGGTCAATGGTCTTTTTACGGAATTTTCCGGTGTCCCTTTCCCGTTCCCTTTGTTGACTGTCAGGTTTGTCCCGTAATCACCTGCTGGGGGAGGATTACGACGCTCTTTTGGGGATTCTGGCTTTTCATTCCCCTGTCGGTCATTCTCTTCGGCCGGGCTTTTTGCGGCTGGTTATGCCCCGGCGGTCTCGTCAACCAATTGATCGGCAAGGTTTCTTTTACCAAACTGCGCATTCGGAACCGGTTCACCAGGATCGCTCCATGGGTAGGGCTGACGGCGGGCCTGGCGACAGCTTTGATCCTCTGGCTCGGTTTAGGCAACCCCCGCTGGATGGTACCCATCCGCATCGGCGAATTTTGGGAATCCATCCGTTTGTCCTTCGTGCACGCCTCTCCCTTCTGGCTGACGCGAACATTTGTCGTTCTCGGACTGGTGGCGGCGGGATTTATCGTCGCCAATTTCTGGTGTCGGTTTGCCTGCCCGACAGGCGGTTTGCTCGAGATGATTAAACGAATCGCTTTATTCCGGGTTTTTAAAACCGAAGCCTGCAATAACTGCAACGCGTGCCTGAAGGTCTGCGAAATGGGAACACGTCCTGACGAGGTCAACTGCACCAACTGCGGCGATTGCCTGAAATCCTGTCCCGTCGATGCCATCAAAATCGGCAGAAAGCCGGGGACAAAATGAATTCGGCATCACAAAGTTGTGCCACTTCTGTTTTCAATCACCCCTGTTTTTACGGTTCCGCCAGAGGGCGCTGGGGCCGTATTCATCTGCCCGTAGCACCCAAATGTAATATTCAGTGCAATTTCTGTAATCGTAAGTACGACTGTGCCAACGAAAGCCGGCCTGCCGTGACAAATCTCATCCTGGAGCCGGGTGACGTCGTCTCCTACCTGAGCACCCTGCTGAAAGCCCGATCCGATATTTCCGTCGTGGGCATTGCCGGTCCGGGAGACCCCCTCTGCGAACCGCAGCGGACGCTGGAGACCGTCCGGGCGGTAAGGGCGGCACATCCTGATTTGCTCATCTGCCTGTCAACGAACGGTCTGAACCTTTCGGAGCACATCAACGCTCTTGCTCAGGCCGGTGTAACCCACATGACCGTCACAATGAACGCCGTCGACCCTGAAATTGGCCGCAAAATCTATTCCTGGATCAGGCTGAAGGGCAGGATCTACCGTGGTCACGAAGCCGCCGCGCTGCTCATTTCCCGGCAGATGGAGGCCATTGGCAAGCTGAAGGCGGATGGCTTTATCGTCAAGGTCAACACGGTGATACTTCCAGGCATTAACACGGATCATATTCCAGCCATTGCCAAAACGGCAGCGGAATTGGGAGCGGATGTAATGAACTGCATTCCCCTGATCTCCCTCCCCGATACGCCGTTTGAGCATATGGGAACGATGACAACACTGGAAGTGGACAGTGTTCGGACCATTGCCTCTGCGTATATGCCCCAGATGTACCATTGCCGGCGGTGCCGGGCGGATGCCGTCGGTCTTCTCGGCAGCGGGAACACAGCATTCAAAGAGGCGGCAGTTACGAATTGTTCATGTTAAATGCAGGTCATGAATCTCCTGTCGATTTCAGTATATTGCGCGGAGATTAAAGGATAAATAGAGAAAGGATAAATTTTATTATGGCTGATTATTATGAGAAAAAAGATTTGGCGGACTTTGCCAATATCGGGGAATATTCACCATCGCTGGGACAGAAATATTTTGATTACTATGGAGAGGCGACAAATGCGGGCGCTCTGTCGGCCAGGGAAAAGGCGCTCATCGCGCTGGCCGTGGCAACCACACAGAAATGCCCGTATTGCATTGACGCCTACACCAATCAGTGCCTCTCGCTGGGAGTTTCCCCGGAAGAAATGATGGAAGCGGTGCATGTGGGAGCGGCAATGGTAGCCGGAGTTGTGCTGGCGCATTCCACGCAGATGAGGAAAATAATTAAGAAGAAGGAAATGTAAGACATGGACGGGTTCAACTCTCGTATACCTTTTCGCTTTCAAAGGATAACGCGACGGCTAGGAGGAGGCGACGAGGCGTATCATACATACGTTGAGGAAGCCAACGACGACGCCAACAAAGTTAGCCAAAGAAAGCGAAATGGTATTATACCTTTTGAGCAAAGGGCGGCAGGCCCGCTCACAGCCGGCGGCATCGAAATTTTGCAGATTAATGTCGGATACCGCTGTAATCTGGAATGCAGGCATTGCCATGTTGAAGCAGGTTCGGCCCGGCATGAACTCATGTCGAAAAAGGTCATGGAAATGTGCCTCGGGGTTTTAAAGGAAAATCTCATCCCGACTATCGATATCACCGGCGGCGCTCCCGAGATGCATCCCGA
>Ga0209099_1004083_pt1 | contig 11335 bp, 5 predicted proteins | sample AD_JPNHW2_MetaG_FD_184430 | JGI IMG/M metagenome (GOLD analysis project Ga0209099, IMG submission 184430) | Active sludge microbial communities of municipal wastewater-treating anaerobic digesters from Japan - AD_JPNHW2_MetaG (SPAdes) (version 2) | ecosystem: Engineered > Bioreactor > Anaerobic >...
TGTTGAAGCGATGTCGATGATCCTTTCCTTTGACTGCTGAGGTATCATGTGTACATATCCCACCAGGTCCTGGTTTGAGTCGCGGAAACCCATTCCCCGACCTATGCCTGACTCGAAGTAAGAGGCGCTGCGCGACATGTTATATGTAACCATACACTGGTATGGGTTCCATATATTTACCATACGCGAAAAACGAGAATCGTTATGGTTAACGGTCATTGTTGAGAGCTGGTAATCCCAGTATTTCTTAAGGGCATTCAGTGCATCAGCAACAAGATCAGCAGAGGCATAGCTGGCGATCATCTCTTTTGCCTTTTTCTTGTTTATGACCTTGGGAGCAATAAATTTTTCATCTTCAGGATACTCAACATATCCAAGTACGAAGACGATAGTCTTTTCTTCCCCCGGTTTAAGCTCTATCTCAATGCAGTGAGAGGCTATCGGTGACCAGCCATGTGCAATGGTGTTTGTCGGTTTGCCGTTGAAGACACTGTCGGGCCGGTCGAAGCCATTATAAATTCCCAGGAAGGTCTCACGGTCAGTGTCAAAACCGGCCATCTTCTCGCTTGAGCTGTAGAAGGCATAATGGTTACGTCTCTCCCTGAATTCGGTTTTATGGTATATGACATTATCTTCAACTTCCACCTCGCCTGTGGAAAAGTTACGCTGGAAGTTGGTCATGTCGTCAAGTGCATTCCACAGGCACCACTCTACAAAAGAAAAGAGTTTGAATTTCTTAGTGGTTTTACCCTGGTTTGCCAGTTTCACGCGTTGCACCTCGCATGTGTCGTCAAGTGGCACAAAGCTGAGCACTTCAGCCTCGAGGTTATTTTTCTCGCTTTTAATTGCTGTGTAACCCAGCCCGTGGCGGCATGTGTAGTTGTCCACCTCTGTCTTCACCGGTTTCCACCCCGGCGACCAGACACACTCACCATCGTTGATATAAAAATATTTACCGCCATCGTCCATCGGTACGTTGTTGTAACGGTAGCGGGTCAGCCTTCTCAGCCGGGCATCCTTATAGAAGCTGTATCCCCCCGAAGTATTGGATATAATTGAAAAGAAATCCTTGTTACCAAGGTAGTTTATCCAGGGGTACGGGGTTTTATACTGATTGATGACATACTCTTTATTTTTATCATCAAAATTTCCGAACTTCATAATCTTAAGAATAAGTTAGTTAGCAATTAATATGTTAAGGTGCCGGGCATACAGTGCAAGCCCGGCACCGTTTTTTTAGTCTTTAAGCCTGTCCCACCAGGAGAACTTCAGTACTATGGTTGTTGCCACGGCAATAGCTATAGCTATGGTGAATGATTTCCATTCCCTTATTATCAGGAATACCGGGAAGGCCATAAGTGCAATCTGCCAGACAATACCTGTTACGACATTGAACATGTCTCTCGGGAAGTCTTTGTTTGCCTGGAAAGAAGGATCATCAGCCTTAACCAGTTTCTTAACCGGGCCCCAGAAACCCCATGGGCGTACCTGTTTGTAGAATTTCTTCAGGGTCTCATCATCCTCTTTCTTTGTGAGAAGTGAACCAAGGATACTGCCTCCAAGGGAGATGAGGAAGATTATCGGGAATGCATTCATGTTAAAGTTGGCTGTAAGCGGGAAGTTCTGAAGCATACCGATATGCAGTGCCGGCAGGATAATGGCAGCGGCAATGCCTGAGAGCATACCCCAGAAGTAACCGTAGCCGTTAAAGCGCCACCAGTACCATTTCAGTACGTTTGGTGCGGTATATCCTCCCCACAGGGCAGCGGTGATCCACAATACAACCTCGTTTATTGAGGTAACGAAGAACCCGAAGGTTATGCCAACCACCACGATAAGGAGTGAAGCGGCGTAGCTCATCTTCACATAGGTCTTTTCAGAGGCATGGGGATTGACGTATTTTTTATATATATCATTTACCAGGTATGCAGGGGCTGCGTTTACGGTAGCAGCAAAGTTGCTCATGAAGGCAGCTATGAGTCCGGCAATAAGTAAGCCGAGCAGACCAACCGGTACATACGATGCCAGCACTTCAGGGAGGATGCTCTCAAAGTCGGGACTGGTGAGAGAGCCTGTATAAAGTTTATCGAAGTTTACCAGGGCCAGAACGGTGAGGCCGGCAACCATGAAATAACGCGGAGGGTTAAGCACAACACTTACCAGTGAACTCATCTTTGAGGCTTCCTTTGGGCTTTTTGTTGCAAGGATACGCTGCATGTCGTAGTTTGGTGCCGGACCTGCGGCAGCGACAAAAATACCTTTGAAGAGCATCATCACAAAGAAGAGCCCGAAGAGTTCATAGCCGTCTTTACTGATCCAGTCGTTGAACATATGAAGCTTTGGTGATGCCGCGGCAGAGATGCTGTTCCAGTTAAGGCCCGTTGTGTGTCCGAACCACAAGCTCTTCCAGCCATCAGGAACCACAGCTGTAATGGAGTCGGCAGAGACATTATGTATGGCAATAATACCAACAGCAATTGAAGCAATGGTGAGGATGACATATTGTATCACCTCAGTGATGACAACACTGAACATACCCCCCTTGACAACATAAAAAGTTGTCACGGCCATAAGCATTAGTGCATAGAGGTTAACATTTATCTGGGGATGAGCGGCAAGGTAAACAGGGTCTGAGACAAGCGGAGGGAGGAATGCGGCCACGAACTTACCCACGCCTTTGAAACCGTAGGAGAGAAAACCTATCACACTCACCAGGGCAAAGACGACCACAATTATGTGAGAGAGAGTGGAGGCTTTGCCTTCACCAAAGCGGGTGCGGATCCATTCGGCGCCTGTCATTACGTTAGAGCGTCTCAGCCATGCCGACATAAAGACCATAAGGAAGATCTGGTTGAATACAGGCCACATCCAGGGGATCCACATACTCTTCAGGCCGTATACGGCCAACCAGTAGACAAGCAGCATTGTTCCTGCTATATCGAACATTCCGGAGGCATTTGACACGCCAAGGAAATACCAGGGCAGGCTGTTGCCTCCCAGAAAATAGGAGTTGATATTTTTTGAGGCCCTTTTGGATACCCAGTTGCCTATAAAGATGGTGGCTACAAGGTAAATGAGTATTATACCAAGGTCAATCCAGTGCAATTTCATAATGGGTTAGTTTTCGGTTAGTATTTTTTTTACTGCAACGCTTTAAAAATTGTCTGATAGTGTTATCTGCTGTGTGATTGAGGGTTAAATGATAAATGAAATCTTGCCTTTTCTGGTCTTCTCATACACTTCACGGCTGAAGAGGTAATACTGAGCCGGTTTATGGGCAACACCTTTTTGTTTTTTCTTCAGGGGTATCACGTAGTGCATCTGTGCAACCTTTTTCCGGAAGTTTCTTTTGTCGAACGATGCACCCAGGAGTGCCTCATACAGTTTCTGCAGTTGTGATAGTGTGAAATAATCAGGCAGCAACTCAAAGGCGATAGGTTCAACCTTTACTTTTCTCTGGAGTGCTTCGAGGGCTTTGTAGAAGATGTTTTTATGGTCAAAAGCCATCTCCATCCCGTCCACCTCATTAACAGGCACCCATCTGACATCTCTGTCGGAGAGTTTGAGTGTTACTTTGGTATTATCAATAAGTGCAAGATAGCCGACGGTAACAATTCTCTCGGCAAATCCCTGGTTTATATATTTAAGCCACATCTGGTCCTTCTCTCCTGTTACCCTGTCGAGCTGGCCGAATGTTCCGAACTGTTCAAGGAAGATGTTATCCAGACCTGTAAGATCCTTCAATATCCTGGCTGCTGCGCTGTCAATATCTTCGTCTTCAAATATATGATAACCTGCCAGTGTATGGTCGCTTATAAGCATTTTACCTGTTTTCTCGTCCTTCATGTCACGCTCAACCAGAAGCACATTCAGCTTCTGAAAATCGAATCCAAAAATTACACAGTCAACAGATATATTTGGAACTATTTTATGTGAAAGCATTGTTAGTCAGAAGATTAAGACATTAAAAATAGTTAGTGTACAAATTATCAAGTTCAAAGGTATTGTAAAAATTAATTAAAATCAAGAGTGAAAAATTAAAATTTGAGCCAATTGTCTCTTTAAAGAGTCTTTAGAGAGTTGATAAGTCTTTCCGGAATCTTTACCCGTATAATGGTTCAGGTGGAAATGATATTATTAGGGTAATCTGGAAAAAAAATCAGGCCGGGGAAGCATGTAATGTCACTATTGATTGTCAAAAATTCAATACAAAACCGTGGTCATATAGTATCAGAGCGTCATAAGATGGCCACAGGAGAGGCATAAAAGAAAGTGTTATAAATGCACTAACTTATTTTTCAAATGGTATACCTTATATTATATAGAGCAAAAAAGAATTGTTACAGTAAATGAAAAAAAGTAGAATAAATATTTAAAAACAGGGTTAAAGAGTTGATAAAGAGGGGGCTTGATTAACGAAAAAAAAATGAAATAAAAGTTGCCAGTTTTAATAATTTCATATCTTCGTGTACATAATACACGAACACATTTTAAAAAGTTAAAAAAGCCGGTATAATCTTCTCCGTTGGGGAGGAGGGTAAAAAGGAAGACAATAAGAGCTATAACGCAGATACATAGGCGTATAAAGTAAACGAGCGCCACATAATGCCCGGTAACGGGCAGGTATCAAAATCAAATTATTATAACAATATGGTAAAAAAGTATTATTTACGGGATAATAAATAGGTTTACATTTAAAAATCTAAAATTCTACCGCTATGCAAAACAAACTCCTTAAAATTTTAACCTTGATTTGTTTCATAGCCGTAACCTTTCCGGCAGTACTTAGTGCTCAGCAACTAAGGACTGTAACGGGGACAGTAACGGATGATACGGGGGCACCGCTTCCGGGCGCATCTATTGTTGTAAAGGGGACGACTGTTGGAACAGCTTCAGGTGTTGATGGGTCATTTACCCTGAAAGTTCCTGAAGGATCAACAACCTTGCTGGTTTCATTCATCGGAATGGAAACACAGGAAGTCGCTATTACCGCCGGACCAATTAAGGTTTCTTTGGCAGCGTCAAAGAAAATGCTTGATGAAGTAGTCGTGGTTGGTTACGGTACAATGCGCAGGTCTGAAGTATCCTCTGCGATATCTTCAGTATCCGACGCAGAACTCAAGAATCTCTCTGTTACAGGTGTTGACCAGGCTCTGCAAGGCAAAGTCGCAGGTCTTACCATTCAGAACAACTCAGGTCAGCCTGGTGGAGGTGTTGCAGTAAGAGTAAGAGGTATAACTACTATCAATAGCAATGACCCGTTAATTGTTATCGATGGTGTTCCTTTTACAAGCAATACTGTATCAAACACTGGTTATGACGGACTTGGTGGTTCAAACGGTCAGACAGGAAACAGCTTCCTGGCTACATTGAACCCCAACGACATACAGTCAGTCGACGTTCTTAAAGACGCTTCAGCCCAGGCAATCTACGGATCGCAGGCTGCTAACGGCGTTATCATCATTACCACAAAGAAAGGTAAAGCTGGTGAAGGAAAGATCAACTACGACGTTAGCTATGGCGTTTCCCAGATTTACAATAAGCTGGATGTAATGAACCTTCGCGATTTTGCAACCTATCAGAATGCTGTTGGCCCGCTTCTCAATCAGGATCCCGCTGAAGAACTGGCTAATCCTGATCTTCTTGGCAGGGGAACAGACTGGCAGGATGCTATCTTCCAGAATGGTACCACCATGGATCATCAGCTTAGTTTCTCAGGTGGAAGGGATAAACTCAGCTACTATGTTTCAGCTGGTTATTTCAAACAGAAAGGTATCCTTATCGGATCTGATTTTGACCGTTATTCAACAAGGTTTAACCTGGAAGACCAGATTAAATCGTGGTTGAAAGTTGGTGTTACATCAAACTTCTCAAGGACAAATCAGTCTGTAACACTTGCCGATGCTGCTGAAAGTACAATATGGTGGGCAGCTCTTGAAAGCCCGCTGGTACCTGTTAAGAATATTGACGGTACATGGGGTGGCAACAACCAGGTAGGTGATTATACATACCTCCAGGACAACCCTGTTGCAACAAGCAGAAACAGGGGTAACAGAACACAGATCAACCAGTTGTTCGGTAGCCTTTTTGCTGACGTTCAGCTCATGAAAGGACTAAATGTACACAATGAATTCTCTTACAATATTGGTCAGCAGAATAACATTGCTTACCAGTATGGAGCTAATGTTGGAACACGCACCCTTCAGTCAAAGCTTAACGACCGCAGGAACAGCAACTACTACTGGGCTCTGAGAAACTATATTAACTACAACAAGGTAATTAACAAGCACAACATTTCTGTTACTGCGGGTCATGAGGCTCAGTATTCATACTGGTCACAGGTTGCAGGTACAAAAGTTGGTCTTCAGAATAACATCCTTGACCTGAACTCAGGAAGCACAGACCAGACAACATGGGAACTTACCGGTGGTAAGGGTGACTGGGCAATGGAGTCATACTTCGTCAGAGGCAACTATGTATATGACAACAAGTACTCTTTGTCTGTAAGTTATCGTGGTGATGGTTCTTCAAACTTTGGTCCCAATAACAAGTGGGGTTATTTCCCCGGCGCATCATTGGGATGGACCGTTTCTAACGAGGAATTTGCAGCAGGATGGAAAGATGTTGTAAACTATATGAAAGTAAGGGTAGGTTATGGTGCAGTAGGTAACCAGAATCTTCCAAGTGGTGCTCCAAATCCACCGTATACAGCAACTGTTAACTTCTGGCCCGGCCCGACAGGTTTTGGTGCAGTAGGTTCTGCTTCAACAAACTTCATCGCCGGTATTGCCAATCCTAACCTCAGTTGGGAGTCAGTTATCACTGAAAATGCCGGTGTTGACCTTGGTATGCTTAAAGGAAAGATCGAAGCATCATTCGATGTTTACAGAAAGATCACAACCGACATGCTTCTCTTCTCAACCGGACCGAGACTTCTTGGTGTTGGCTCAACATGGAGCGATCTTAAGGCACCTATCGGAAACGTTGGTAAGATGACCAATACAGGTATTGATATCAGCATTACCAGCCATAACATTGAGAAACAGGACTTCTCATGGACTACATCATTGGTCTTCTCTGCTTACAGGAACAAGCTGAATAAACTTATAAATGACAAGTCTTCAATTGATGGTAAGGTTTATTATGACGGATATCTTATTTCCCATACAACCCCTGGCCATTCAGTAGGTGAGTTCTACGGTCTTAAAACCAATGGTCTTTTCCGTACACAGGAAGAGCTTAACGTATCAATGCCTCAGTTCGGTTATGCAGTAACGCAGGACCAGACATGGCTTGGTGACGTAAGGTTTAAAGATGTGTCAAGTGCCGATGGTACTCCTGACGAGGTGATCGATGCATACGACTATACCTATATTGGCAGTCCGCTTCCAAAATTCACTTTTGGTTTAACCAACTCATTCACCTATAAGAACTTTGACCTCTCAATCTTCCTCCAGGGAAGCTATGGGGCAAAGATCTACAACTTCATGTACTGGCAGCTTACCAGGATGAACAATGCTTACTACAACCAGTCCAGGGATGTTCTTGACAGGTATACAGCAGACAATGTAATGGGAAAACTTCCTAGGTTTACTTCAACCAACACCAACAACGTGGCAATGTCTGATCGTTATGTTGAGGATGGTTCATACCTGCGTATCCAGAACGTAACTTTTGGTTACAGAATTCCCAAAGAGATTGCCAGCAAGCTACAGATGGCAAGCCTGAGAGCATATGTTTCAGTACAGAACCTCTATACCTTCACGAAATATTCAGGTTATGATCCTGAAGTAGGTGCATATAACAACACTATTTCGTTGATGAACGTTGATATGGGTCACTATCCCAATCCTCGCACAGTTTCATGTGGGTTGAATGTTGAATTTTAATGATTAAAAAAACTATAATCATGAAACATAGAATTATATATGCTCTTGTAATACTTCTTGTTACACTTGCATCATGCAGCAAGGACTTTATCGACAGACCGTCGCTTTCAGGTGCTTCTGTAAGTAACTATTATAACACGGCTGATCAGGTAAGGGCTGCAACAAGTACTCTTTACTCAGGGCTTGTATGGGGTGGTTATGAAAACCGCGCCATGGATGCTATCGCTGAGATTATGTCCGGTAATGAAATATCAACCGGTTCAGACGATGCTCCTTTCCAGAGCCTGACAATATCTGCTACCTCAATACGTCTTTCTGACAGCTGGGGCGCCTTCTACAAAATCGGTGGATGGACAAGTGCCCTTATTGTTACACTGGAAGATAAGAAAGCCCAGGGAGGTGATGCATCTATCCTTGATCCTGCAATTGCAGAATGTCATTTCCTCAGAGGAACTGCCTATTTCTACATTGCACGTATATGGGGTGATGTTCCTATAGTAACTGACCCGGGTGCAATTGCCCTTTCAGGTGATTTTAACATCCCTCGTTACTACAAGGCTGACGTGCTTCGTTTTGCACGTGAAGAGCTAGAACTTGCTGAGGCTGGTCTCCCTGAGACAGATGTGGCAGGACGCTTAACAACATACTCAGCAAAAGGTATGCTTGCAAAACTCTATCTCTATCAGAAAGATTATGCAAATGCCAAGATAAAAGCCGGTGAAGTGATTGCTTCAACCCACTATGGTCTCGTTGATGATTATGCAGGAATGTTCAATAACTCCGCATATAACAACAACAAAGAGTCTCTCTTCTCAGTTCAGCACCAGTGCACCCAGAACCCATGGGGTTCAGGTAACCAGCTGCAGTGCGACCGTGGCCCATCTAACCTTCAGACCGACGTGGCCAGCATGTGGGAGCTTTACAGACCATCTCTCGACATCCTTAAAGCATACGAGGTTGGCGACAAGAGACGTCCTGGTTCTATTATGGAACAGGGATGGAAACATCTTACATGGAAACCTAAAAAACCTCCTGTAGATGGACAATATTCTGCCAACGATGCTGCTTATAACACATTCATGGCTAACGGATATGTATATGATACTGTTCAGAATACAGCTCAGGGTGGTACGCTTAACGGCACACGTTCAAATATTGCAAAATATGTTGTAGGACCGGGTACTGCTTATGGAGGTGAAAACGTAATTGGTATGAATACCGGAATCAACTTCATGGTTCTCCGTTATGCTGATGTTCTTCTGATCTATGCTGAAGCAACACTGGGAACAGCTGCATCAACAACTGATGATGGTGCTATTGATGCTTATAATGAAGTTCGCAGACGTGCTGGTCTTTCTGAGGCTTCTTCTATCACTCTGGACGACATTCTTCAGGAACGTCGCGTTGAGCTTGCATTTGAAGGTGACTACTGGTATGACCTCACACGTCAGGGATTTGCTTATGCAAAGGCAGCTATCGAGTCTCAGAACAGAGGAACTGTTGGCGCAGGCAATTCTAAGTATATCACCACCTTCACACAGTCTATGATGGTACTGCCTATTCCAACAAGCGAATCATTGCAGGATCCTGCTCTGCTTGAACCTCCGGTACATTATTATAACGACTAGATACTATATCTGATATGAAAAAGATAATAAAAAGCAATTTTATACTGCTGTCTCTGCTGGCACTCGTGGGCGCTTTTGCTCTCACCTCCTGCAAGGACAGTGATGGTAGCCCGGATATCAAAGCAGGTACACCGGTACTTACAAGCATTACTCCTGCAGACCCGGCAGGAGGGGATCTTGTTACAGTTATCGGTACAGGCCTCGGCGATATGACATCTATCGTCTTTGCAAAAGGAGACGTGCCAGCTACCGTGGTTTCGACTCTCAATACTGAAAAATGTATTCTCTTCAGGGTTCCTCAGTCAGTAAACGGTGGCGTTCAGAATGTGACTTTCACAAACAGGAACGGCAAGACAATGGTTGCTTCTTTGGACGTACAATGCCCTGCACAGGTGGTTTCAGTTTCTGATTACAACTTTACAGAAGGAACAGAACTGACACTTACTGGTTATAACTTTAATGATGTTACAAGTGCTGTCTTAACATCAACCGGCACTCCTGTCACCATTGTTTCTCAGACAAGGAACACTATGGTTATTAAAATGCCTGCAACAACACTCAGCAGGACTACCATTGACCTGACAAACATAACAGGAACAACCACCACAACACAGGAGTTTGTTTGCTATGACAATAACTTCCTGGTATACACCGATGCTTATGGCCCGGGTGCCTTTAACGGCGGTATACAGAACTGGGGCTGGGGATGTACAGTCGGAGAAGTCACTTCTACATTCAAGAATGGAACCAAGTGCCTTAAGGTTACTTATACCGATGGCGGATTAAGCCTGTGGCTTGGATCTGACACATGGTCTACCGGTCACTGGTTCACTGACTACTTTACTCCGGCATACCTCACATTCTGGGCTAAGGCTGAAGGTGCAGCAGTGTCTGTTACAATAGGAGATGATGGCCCTCCGGGCGGTGAAACAGCAACAGCAATAGTAACTATCCCAGCTGACACCTGGACATATTTCAAAGTAGATGCAACCACATGGAAAAGCACCTACGGAAGAATAAATTTCAAAGCTAAGAACGCAACTGTTGCTTATGACGACATAATATATGTCAAATAGTTAAACAGATTATAACCACTTAACAGGAATACCGGTTTGAGAAGAGTTAAACTTGCTTCTTGGCCGGTATTCTTTTAACAGGGAAGGGAGATAAATGAGACAGAGAATTTTTTTGATCAGCGTTTTTGTCACGTGGGTAAGCCTGATTTGCCTGGGCCAGAAACCTCAGGGTTTTTTTCTTGACGGATGGAAGGCAAAAACCATTACAAGCCCGTCATACACTGATGTGGCTCAAACAACAAATAGTGTTACTGTTTCAATAACAGTTGACTTTAAGGATACGCTGACAAAAATCTCTCCCTATCTCTTTGGCGACAATGCAAACCTGTGGACAGGGCCCATGTCGGACAACAAGACCCTGATGACAAACATTGCCAACCGCCACCCCGGTGTGCTTCGCGGACCTGGAGGAAGTACCTCTGACGTCTTTTTCTGGAACGCTTTGCTTAATACCACGGTTATAGATTCTATCCCTTCAACCCTGCCCGGATCAACCGCAACAGACTGGATGTGGTATGGCCGACGGCCAAAAGGATGGGATGGCTGGACCATGGATCCCGACTCATTTTACCAGGTGCTGGGACATATAGACGCAACCGGCATGATCACAGTAAACTATGGTTATGCCCGTTACGGAACAAGCCGCTACCCGGTAAGAAAAGCCGCACATCTTGCTGCCGAGTGGGTGAGATACGACAAGGGACGCTCCAGGTTCTGGGAGATAGGTAACGAAGTATTTGGC
>Ga0209099_1004084_pt1 | contig 11332 bp, 8 predicted proteins | sample AD_JPNHW2_MetaG_FD_184430 | JGI IMG/M metagenome (GOLD analysis project Ga0209099, IMG submission 184430) | Active sludge microbial communities of municipal wastewater-treating anaerobic digesters from Japan - AD_JPNHW2_MetaG (SPAdes) (version 2) | ecosystem: Engineered > Bioreactor > Anaerobic >...
AGGATGTGGTCTTCGACAGGCTGTCCCGGGCCGGGTTCGGAAGCCTCGAGCCCGGAGCCACGCTCCGGGAGATCGCGCGCGCCAACCACAAGGACCCGATGGACACGCTGGCCGCGGTCCTGGCGGACGGTGCGGAGCCCGGGAACAGGAAGGCGGACTAGCAGATCCTGGGCAGCTGCTCTCCCGACAGCAGGTCCAGGATCCGCTTGGTTCCGAGAGTCGTGCGCAGGAACACGGTCCCGGGATCCTCGGCCGTGACCGTGCCGATCCGGGCGGCGCCCTCTCCGCCGCGCACCGCGCGCAGAAGGTCGAGTGCCCGCTCCGCCTGGTCCCCCGGCACGAAGGCGACCATGCGCCCCTCGCAGGCCACGTAGAAAGGATCGAGTCCCAGCATCTCGCAGGCGCCGGCCACGCCTTCCGCCACGGGGATGTCGGACTCCACGGCCTCGATGCCCGCATGGGCGTCCGTGGCGATCTCGTTGAGCACCGACGCCAGGCCGCCCCGGGTGGGATCCCGCAGGCAGTGGACCTCCACTCCGCCCTCCAGCAGGGCCGACGCGAGGCGATGGACCGGGGCGCAGTCGCTCTCGATGGGTGTCTCGAAGGACAGGCCCTCCCGGACGCTCATGACGGCGATCCCATGGCGCCCCACGTCGCCGCTGACGAGGATCGCATCCCCGGGCTTCACGCGGTGGGGACCGATGTCCACGCCGGGCGGAACCAGGCCGATGCCAGCCGTGTTGATGAAGATCCCGTCCCCCTTGCCCCGGTCCACCACCTTCGTGTCGCCCGTGACGAAACAGACGCCGCACGCGGCGGCGGCCTCGCGCATGGCCGCCACGACCCGGCGGAGTTCCTCGATGGGATAGCCCTCCTCGAGCACCATCCCCACGCTGAGGTACTGCGGCCTGGCCCCGCCCATGGCCAGGTCGTTCACGGTGCCGTAGACGGCCAGTTCGCCGATGTTGCCGCCCGGGAAGAAGCGGGGCTGGACGACGTAGGTGTCGGTGGTGAACGCCAGGCGGGCGCCGCCCAGCTCCAGCAGCGCGCTGTCGTGGCGCGCGTCCAGGGCCTCGTTGCTGAAGGCGGGAAGCATCACGCTCTCCAGCAGCTCCCGCATGATCCTCCCCCCGCCCCCGTGGGCGAGCTGGATCGTGTCGTGGCGGAGCGGGAGGGGACAGTTCAGTTCGAATTCCATGTTCCAACTCTACCGATGGACCGCGGAGGCGCGGAGGGGAAAAAGAGAGGGCGCGGAGAAGGCTTCCCAGCAGGGATCATTTCCCCCCCAGCCCGTGCCGCCGGTAGCGATAGTAGGCCGCGCAGGCGCCTTCGTTGCTCACCATGGTCGCGCCCAGGGGGTGGTCGGGGGTGCAGAGGGTGCCGAAGGCCGGGCATTCGTGGGGCTTGATGATGCCCTGCAGGACGAGGCCGCTGCGGCACTCCGTCGATTCCGGGCCTCCCACCAGGCCGACGTCGAAGCGGGTCTCCGCGTCGAAGGAAGCATACTCCCCTCGCAGTCCCAGGCCGCTCCCGGGGATCACGCCGATTCCCCTCCAGGCGCGGTCCCTGACCTGGAAGACCGACCGGATGAGTTCCTGGGCGGGACGGTTCCCTTCCTCCTTCACCAGCCGGTCGTACTGGTTCTCCACGTCGCAGCGGCCCTCCTCCAGCTGCCTGACGAGCATGTGGATCGCCTGGAGGAGGTCCACGGGCTCGAACCCCGCGACCACGATGGGCACCTTGTGCTTCCGCGCCAGAGGCTCGTATTCCCGCGTGCCCATGATGGTGCAGACGTGGCCGGCGGCCAGGAACCCGTCGACCCGGCGCTGGGGCGAGGCCAGGATCGCTTCCAGGGCCGGCGGCACCAGGACGTGGGAGACGAGGATCGAATAGTTGGAAAGCCCCCGGCGCCTGGCCTCGAAGACCGACATCGCGTTGGCGGGCGCGGTCGTCTCGAACCCCACCGCGAAGAACACCACCTGCTTGTCCGGATGGTCCTCGGCGATCTTCAGGCAGTCCAGGGGCGAGTAGACGATGCGGACGTCCCCTCCTCTGCTCTTCACGCCGAAGAGGTCGGAGGCCGTGCCCGGCACCCGCAGCATGTCCCCGAAGGAGCAGAAGATGACCTCGGGCCTCGCGGCGATGGCCACGGCCTTGTCGATCAGCTCCACGGGCGTGACGCACACGGGGCAGCCCGGCCCATGGATGAGGTGGACCGACTCCGGGAGCAGTTCGTCGAGGCCGTAGCGGACGATGCTGTGGGTCTGGCCCCCGCAGACCTCCATGAGGTTCCACGGACGGGTCACCTCGCGTCGGATGGCCTCCACGAACTGGCGGGCCACGTCTCCGTTCCGGTACTCATCCAGGAATTTCATGCCGCCTCCTCCACCAAGACGTCCACGCCTGATTCTGAGGCATCCCGGGACCTCCCGGTCCGGAAAACCGGGGGAAGTTCCCTCGTGGGTCCAGGCGCCTCGGCCCGGATCGTGGGTTCCGGTCTCGCAGGATGAAGAACGGAACCGCGAAATTCGCGAAAGAACGCGAAAGGCAACAAGGCTCCGTTTTGAGGCCCTAGCTTTTCATTCGCGCAAGCGCGCAGCGCGCATTCGCGTCATTCGCGGTTCCAGCAGCAGGGGTTCTCTTCAGAAGACGTATCTGGCCTGGACGGACAGGATGTTGATGCAGTTCTTGTAGGTGCCCGTCAGCGCGCCGCGGGACTGGTCCGGGGGGGCCCCGGTCAGCCGGAGCGGGCCGTCCGCCATGAAGAGGTGGGTGTAGGCGCCATCCACCGAGAACCGCTGGCTGAAGGCGTACCCCGCGCCCACGGAGACCCAGGTCCGCTCGCAGTCCGGGATGCGGGGGGTGCGGTAGGCGTCCTTGGTGGCACCCTGGTCGTGGGCGACGCCGGTCCGGAAGGTCCAGGCGTCCGTCGCCTTCCAGGCGAGCCCGAGGGCGCAGAACCAAGTGTCCCGCCACCGTTCCTCCGTGACGGAATCGGGCATGCCCGTGGCGAACTTGATCCGGAGCTGGCTGAAGGAGGACCAGTCGGTCCGGGCGATCTCGCCGTGCAGGGAGACCGTCGGGGAGAGGTCGGCGCTCACCCCCAGCGAGGTGGTAGCGGGCAGATCCAGGTTCGTGGAGACCCCCCCGTCCGGCAGGAGGCTGGTCCCGGTGAAGTCCACATCCCCCTTCAGCTTGACGGAGATCCTGGCGTGATGGGCAAGCCCGAACCGCAGGGTCTCGGTCGGCTGGTAGATCACGCCCAGGCGGTAGCCGTAGCCCCAGGCGTCGGCCTTCATCGAGGCGTGGGCGTCGGTGCCGACGAACACCGCGTTGGTGAGCTGGGCGTCGGCCTTCCGGACCACGAAGGCCGCGCCGACCGACCACTGCGGATTGATGCGCCAGGCGACGCTCGGCGCGAAGTCGATCATGGAGAGGTCCGACTTCAGGGCGTGGTAGCGGCCCACGAAGTCCTCGTCGTAGTCGGTACCCATGCCGAAGGGGACGTTGACGGAGAACCCCAGCTTCAGGTCCGGACGCTTGCCCCACAGGAGGTAGACGTTGGGCAGGAGCGCGCTCCGGGCTGCGTTGGCGACGTGGCCGGAACCGGAGACCGGCGTCCCTCCCCGCACCGCCGCTGCGTCCTCCAGTTCGGCGCGAGGCATCACGTAGCTGGCGCCGAGGATCGCCTGGGTCCCTTCGTACAGGGCCATCGAGGCGGGGTTGAAATACATGCCGCCGATGTCCGAGCCCCCGGAGGAGGCCCCGGCGAACGACATGCCCTGGGCGCTCGGGCTCTGCTCCCTGAGGTTGAACCCCGAGGCGGAGGCCCGGGGAGCCAGGGAGGCCACGACTCCCAAGGCGAGGAGCGGCGAGAGCGTGCGATGAAGATTTTGTCGGGTCATGGTCGGTCCAGGCCAGCCTTTCTCGGGTTCGGGTCGCGGAAGAATTGATGTTTTAAAATTCAACCAACCCAGCATTCTAAACCAGCTTGTGCATTCCGGCCTCCTTCCGGCGACAATATACAAGTTCATCACAGGTCGGAATGCAGACAGGGAACGTGCCAGACCGGATTCCGAAGCGCCTTGCCCTGGCGGTGCTGGGCGCGGGCCTGCTCCTCTCTCCCCTCGGCTGCCTGCGCGGCCCCAGCGTCCCGCGGGAGGAGGCGGCGCCCGCGCCGCGTCCGCAGCCCAGGCCCCTGACCCGCTTCGGCTACACCATCCAGGTCGGGGCCTTCGCCCAGGTGGCCAACGCGGCCCGGCTCTCGGAATCCCTCCAGGCCCAGGGGCTGGATGCCACCTACTACGCCTCCAGCCAGGGGCTCTACCGGGTGCGGTTCGGGGACTTCCCCAGCCGGGAGGCCGCCAGGGCCAGGGCCGAGTCCCTCCGGTCCGCCGGCGTGATCCGCGAGTTCTACCTCGTCGCGCCCGAGGTGCCCGCCCCCGTCCGTCCCCAGGACCGGGAGGGCCTGCGCGCCGGGCTCGTGAAGACGGCCCAGAGCTACCTGGGGGTGCCCTACCTCTGGGGCGGCACCACGTCGGACGGGTTCGACTGCAGCGGCCTCACCATGTCCGTCTACCAGCTGAACGGCCTGCGGCTGCCGCGCTCGTCCCGGGAACAGTACGAGGCGGGAACCCCGGTGTCCCTGGGCGAGCTCCAGCAGGGAGACCTGCTCTTCTTCGCCACAGGGCGGGCGGGCCAGGTCTCCCACGTGGGGCTCTATGCCGGCGACGGGATCTTCATCCACGCCCCCAGCCGGGGGAAGAGCATCCGCCGGGAGCGGCTCTCCGACGCCTACTTCCAGAAGACCTTCATGGGCGCCCGCACCTACCTGTGACCGGAAGTCCCGTCACGCCCACCGGACTGTCCCGCCCCGGCTGCGCTCCCGCCAGGCCGTTTCCAGGACCTCCTCGAGGCCTGGAGGCACCCTGAAGCGGATCACGGCCCCCTCCGGGCCGAAATCCTGGCCCTCGACCTCCGCTCCGGGGATGGCGCCCAGCGTGGCGAAGGGCAGATGGGCCTGCTCCGGAGGCACGGTGATGGTTCCGTGCCGGAAGACCCGGACCTCCTCGACGAGCCCCTGGCGGCGCGCCTCGGCGAGGGCGCCCTGGACCCCCTCGGTGTAGGCCCGGACCAGCCCTCCCGTGCCCAGCTTCGTGCCTCCGAACCACCGGATGCAGACCGCCAGGATGTCCGTGAGGTCCTCGCCCTCCAGCACCCGCAGCATGGGAGGCCCCGCCGTGCCCGACGGTTCGCCGTCGTCGTCGCACCCCTGGGAGGCGACCGGAACCCCCTGTCGCCAGGCAGAACAGTGGTGGTTGGCATCGAAGTCCCGCTTCCGGAGCCTCGCCAGGATGGCGGCGCGCTCCTCCGCACTGGCGGCGGGATGCACCTCCGTCAGGAAGATGGAGGCCTTCTCCCGGAACCGGAAGCTGCAGGGTGCGGTGGGACGGAACATGTCAGTGGGGCAGGTGCGTCGGGGGAAGTCCCACGCGCTCCTTCAGGGCCGCCCTCCGTTCCTCGATGATGCCCTCGGCGATCTGCCTGACGCGCATGAGGAGCCAGTCGGCCGAGGGACTCTCGGGGCGGTAGTCCGCGGGGCCGTAGTGGTCCACGCGCTCGTCCTTCCGCAGCCGCTCCACCTGTTCCAGGCTCCGGCGGCTCTCCTCCCGGCTGCGCGGCGTATGCTTGTCCGCCAGGTAGACCGCATAGGCGGTACCACCGGACTGCCGCATGACCGAGAAGGCCGGCACGTCGCTCGGGCCGTCGGCGACGTAGATCATGTTCTTGAAGGGAACGCGCCGGTCCTCGGGCCTCATCCTGGCGTTCACGTCGATGCCCTGCTGGGTGTTGCTGCCCTTGTTGATCTCGAAGAGGGCCCGGGTCTTGCTCGTGTTGTCGTAGGCCACGGCGATCTGGGTGATGCCGTGGACATCGAACAGCGCGCCCGCCTGGCCGGGCGCGTCCAGGCTGTAGGTCGCCTCCGGGTCGAAGCCGGGCGGCGGCGGCGCCTCGATGAACTCCGAGGCCCAGATGCCGTCCACGTACGGCCGGATGGCGCTGCCCTCGATCATCTCCCGCAGGCCCGTGGAGACGATGTAGTGCTCCAGCCGCAGCTCGAACCGCTCGGCCTCCGGGATCCGCGCCAGCTCGTCCTTCAGGGTCTTGAAGAACTCCGGCAGGCCCGGATGGAAGCGGATCCTGGCCCCGAGCTCCCTCAGCTTCGCGTTCGTGAGGCCCGGCATCTTGCCGTGGTGGACGTAGGTGAGCAGGTGGTTGAGATAGGCGCTGTCGGGGTGCATGTGGATGCCGAACCGGCGGCAGTAGGCCGGCAGCGCGTTCACCTCCCGCCAGAATCCGCCGTCGTCGACGCCGTATTCCTCGAAGATCGGATCCTGCATGTAGCCGGGGATCAAGGTCTTGTCGAAGTCCCAGACCAGGGCGATGACGTTCTGGGGATGCAAGGGCGTGGACATGGGCCCAGCTTGCCTCCATCGGCCCGGAAAAGGAAGAGCCAGGATCCCGGCGCGAGGCGGCCGAAGGTCATGAAACATTCCGCGCATCGCAGGGCTCCGCGCCGGGACGCCCAGGATCAGGTCCGGCTATCCTGGGAGGATCCAGGGAGATCGACTTGACTACCGATAAGCGCCTCCGCCTGAGGGACCTGGGTCCCGTCATCGGCTGCCTTCCCACCGGCCCGCTCAACGCCATCACGGATGTTCCGGGGGTATGGGTGGGACAGGCCACGGTGATGAATGATGAACCCCGGGTGGCCCGCACGGGGGTGACGGTCATCCTGCCGCGCGAGGGCCGCATCTGGAAGGAGCCCGCCTTCGCCGGCTTCCACTCCTACAACGGCTCGGGCGAGATGACCGGAATGCACTGGGTGGCTGAATCAGGGATGCTGACCACCCCCATCGCGATCACGAACACCGCGCAGGTCGGCACCGTCCACGAGGCCCTGGGGACGTACGCGGCGGAGCACGGCCTGACCGACGACTACGTGCTGCCCGTGGTGGCGGAGACCTACGACGGGCGGCTGAACGACATGGCCGGGCTGCACCTCACGCGGGAGCACGTCTTCCAGGCCATCCGGAGCGCGGGCCCGGGCCCGGTCGCCGAAGGCTGCGTGGGCGGCGGCACCGGGATGATCTGCCACGAGTTCAAGGGGGGCATCGGCACGGCCTCGCGCCTGGTGGAAGTGCCTGCGGGCACCTTCACCGTCGGCGCGCTGGTCCAGGCCAACTACGGTTCCCGGTGCGACCTGCGGCTGGACGGGGTGCCGGTTGGGCGGGAGATTCCCGTGGAGCGGGTTCCCGCCATCACCGGGCAGGCGCCGCCCCCGTCCGGATCCGAGGACGGGAGCATCATCATCATCGTGGCGACGGACGCCCCGCTGCTGCCCTTCCAGTGCAAGCGCCTGGCCCAGCGGGCCGCCACCGGCCTGGCCCGCACGGGGGGATTCGGCTACAACGGCAGCGGGGACATCTTCCTGGCCTTCGCCACCGGCAACAGGATCGATCCGTACTCCGAGCAGCCCGTACCGCTGGCCATGCTCGCCAACGGGCAGATGAGCCCCTTCTTCCTCGCCACGGCGGAGGCCGTGGAGGAAGCCATCTGGAACGCGCTCATCGCGGCGGAAACCACCACCGGCTTCGGCGGGCGGACCGTCCACGCCATTCCGCACGAGGACGTGGCGCGGATCTGGAAAAAATACCGGAGGTAGCCCGCCGCGCCCGGACCCTGGAGGGGGACTCAGTAGTAGAGACCGGCATTCCCTCCGGTATGAACGAAGAGGACGGCATCCTGCGTGTCCCATTCGGCATGTTCGGCCCCATGTATCATTCCCGCGGCGGCTTTCCCCGCATAGACGGGGTCCATCAGGATGCCTTCGCGGGATGCGAAGAGCTTGAGCGCGGCTTCTCCGGCACGGGTCGGTCTCGCGTAGCCATCCCCCAGGAAACGGCCATCGATCCGGATGGCCTCCGGATCGAACGGGCAGCTCAGCTCCCTGGCGGTGGAGGCCGCCAGCTCGAGGACCCGCCGGTGCTGGACCTCCGCTTCCCTGGAGATCGCCACGCCGATCACGTCCGTAGGGTAGCCGCTGAGACACCTCCCAAGGACCAGGCCGGCCTGGGTGCCACATGAACCCGTGGCATGGAAGATCTTCGCGAAACGCACCCCCTTCGCCTCGGAGTATCTGGCGACCTGCTGGAAGGCGCGGACATAGCCAAGCGCGCCGAGGGTCGTACTGCCCCCGGGCGGCAGTTCGCAGACGATCCTGCCTTCCGCCCTCAGGGATTCCGCCAGGCGGCTGCAGGATTCCTGGATCCGCTCGGGCGATCCTGGGACAGGGTGCAGCCGGGCGTCCATCTGGCGGAAGAAGGCCTGGCTCGCGGGGTTCTGGCTGGACCCGTCTTCGGCCAGGACGATATGCACCTGGAAACCGAAGGCCTTGCCGGCGGCTGCGGCATTCCGGCTGAAGCTCGTGGCGTGCGAGGTCACGAAGGTGTCGACCCCCTCGCGAAGCGCGTCTCCGACGAGGAAATCCAGTTTCCGGACCTTGTTTCCCCCGAGAGCAAACCCGATCAGGTCGTCGCGAAGGATGTAGATCTCGCGCTTCAGCACGGACGAGAGGCGGGGGAGGCGGTGGATCGGGGGAGGAACGGCCACCAGGCCTGCCTCTGGATGGGGGGCCAACGCCACGGAAATGGCGTCCGTGCACAGCTGCATCCCACTCTCCTGTGTGTCGTCGGGCCCTCTTCGACCTGGCGCAGCTCCATCCTAGTCCACGGGAAACCAGACCCGCCCGGCCAGTCCGCCCGAAATACTTCCAGGAATGAACCGGCCGCCAGGAACCCCCTCTTGATGACCCACATGCAGTTCTGGAAGTTCGCGAGCACCGAGCGTGGGGATCAATCCACGCGCGAGCGGTGAGGCCCGCGCGACTGGGCGGCGGCATCGAGCAGGCCCAGGTCGTCGGGTTTCAATCCACGCGCGAGCTGTGAGGCCCGCGCGACCGGTTCCGGCCCTCGGCCTCGACGATCTGCTCGTGTTTCAATCCACGCGCGAGCTGTGAGGCCCGCGCGACTGGGCAGGAGGAGGAAGCCGCCTACATCTACACAGTTTCAATCCACGCGCGAGCTGTGAGGCCCGCGCGACCCGGCACCAGACCTGCCGAGCGTGGGCCATCGAGTTTCAATCCACGCGCGAGCTGTGAGGCCCGCGCGACACGCACCGGAACTCCTGATGGGTCTGCAGAGCCGCGTTTCAATCCACGCGCGAGCTGTGAGGCCCGCGCGACCGGATCCGGTATGGGGCGACGTCATCGATGCAATGGTTTCAATCCACGCGCGAGCTGTGAGGCCCGCGCGACGAATCCTGGACGGTGCGTATCTGCTCTTGAGGGGGTTTCAATCCACGCGCGAGCTGTGAGGCCCGCGCGACCACCCTCAGAGATCGAAGCGTCAGGTCGTCGTCCGGTTTCAATCCACGCGCGAGCTGTGAGGCCCGCGCGACGGGAACCCTGGGTATCACGTATCCAGTGCAGGCGTTTCAATCCACGCGCGAGCTGTGAGGCCCGCGCGACCAGGAGTTGAAAGGGAAAATCGGTGCGCTACAGGTTTCAATCCACGCGCGAGCTGTGAGGCCCGCGCGACCTACGCGCTGGTGCTGGCATCGGCCACGCCCTCGCTGTTTCAATCCACGCGCGAGCTGTGAGGCCCGCGCGACGAGCCAAGAAAGCCAAGCTCGCCGCCACGATCCTGTTTCAATCCACGCGCGAGCTGTGAGGCCCGCGCGACGAGATGAATAGTGCGGATTTTCCAGCGGCAACTCGTTTCAATCCACGCGCGAGCTGTGAGGCCCGCGCGACTCCATGGTCCCCAGCAATGGGTCCAGAAGTGCTTTCGGTTTCAATCCACGCGCGAGCTGTGAGGCCCGCGCGACGTTGGACATCGGGCGTTTCGCGGATCGGGCGGACGGCTTTCAATCCACGCGCGAGCTGTGAGGCCCGCGCGACAATCGCCCTTGTGCCAGAGGTCCAGGGCACACCCCTTTCAATCCACGCGCGAGCTGTGAGGCCCGCGCGACCGTATTTCAAGGTCATGCCTGATCCGGTGCTGCTCTTTCAATCCACGCGCGAGCTGTGAGGCCCGCGCGACCTAGATGGCCTCTTCCGTCGCCATTTCCGCGCCCTTTCAATCCACGCGCGAGCTGTGAGGCCCGCGCGACCGTCTGGTCCACAAGGTGGAGCCGGTTTGCGAGCTTTCAATCCACGCGCGAGCTGTGAGGCCCGCGCGACGCCCTTCACTCAGGCTTCCATGGTCAACGGTTTCTTTCAATCCACGCGCGAGCTGTGAGGCCCGCGCGACGCTACCAGCCTACGAGAATCAGCGACTACGGGGTTCTTTCAATCCACGCGCGAGCTGTGAGGCCCGCGCGACGGCAGCAGACCGTGATACCGCCATCACCCTCCTCTTTCAATCCACGCGCGAGCTGTGATGGACGTGAAGGGCACCGCGACGATGACGCGCCGGAGATCCTGCCGGAGCGCATGCTGGATGGAGAAGGCTAGGCTGCCGAGGGTCTTGGCGCCTCCGGTGGGAACGGTGAGACTGAAGAGCCCGGGAGGAAGGCTGGCCGCCTCCAGGCAGGCAGAACGCACATGGCGGCGCAGGGCGTTCACGGCCCGGGCGGCGTCGTGTTCCTCTCCCGCGGTCCTGGCGTCGAGAGCCGCGAGCCTGGCTTCGAGGTATTCCCAGGCCTCCTGGAGGGCGGGCGCGGGAATTGCCCTGGCGCGGGCGCTGGCCTCGGCCTCCTTGCTGCCGGTCCGCGCGAAGTATCGTTCCGTGTCCAGGAAATCCGCGTCCACGAGGGCGCTGTACATCATCCTCACAAAGAATTCGTAGCTGCGCGCGAAGGCTTCCCTCGAGGATGCGTTCCGGAGCCAGCCGGGAAGGCCCGGAAGGACTCCAGGCAGTTCGGTCGCAGCACAGAAGGCCTCCGCCCCCGCGTCCCGGATCCAGGCATCCGCCGCCTCGCCGAGGCAGGACTTCAGCGTCTCCCGGTCCTTCAGTCCGCCGTGGTGTCCCTGGATCACCCAGGCAAGGAGCATGGCCGGGGGATACTTCATGCCATTCCGGACATCCCCCTCGCCAGCCTGCCACAACACGCGCAGGGCTCCCTCGGGACTGTGCGGCGGGCCGTGCCGCCTGCTCGAACGCGCTTCCTCGACATGGGCCTCGCAGGCCTCCTTCCCTGCCTCGCGGATGAACCGCTGCCAGGGCTGCCTCGCCTTGCCGGCGTCATGGCGCATGCCTATGTGGGTTCC
>Ga0209099_1004086_pt1 | contig 11330 bp, 6 predicted proteins | sample AD_JPNHW2_MetaG_FD_184430 | JGI IMG/M metagenome (GOLD analysis project Ga0209099, IMG submission 184430) | Active sludge microbial communities of municipal wastewater-treating anaerobic digesters from Japan - AD_JPNHW2_MetaG (SPAdes) (version 2) | ecosystem: Engineered > Bioreactor > Anaerobic >...
CCCTCGGAATACGACTTCCAGAAAGAGAGCGCGGCGGCGAAAGAATCGCCGAAGGCAGGGGATGGAACGGAGAAGGATCTGATCCTCGGCTCCACACTCGCGCGAGCCATTGCAACGAAGGATGCGACGGTGACGCTGAAACCGTACCAGCCGGAAGAGGTCGCAAAGATCACGGCGGAAAACGGCTGGGTGATCGCGGCGCGGGATCTGGACGGGAAGGCGGCGCCCTACGTTGTGAATAAACTGTCCGGGCGGGACGACAATCCGTACGGCATGCACTGGCAGATTCTGCTGCCGAACGGCGAAAGCGTCGGGTACTTCAACGGAACCGCCGCCGGCCAGGACGGGAAGACGTTGCCGAACATCAAATCGGAAACAGGCGCGCAGTATAAAGGCGTCGTGGCGAGCGGCAAAAACGGCGCCGTCATGACGGAAGCGGTTAAAAACGTAAAAGCCCGCTGGGAAGAAAAGTATCTCTCCGATCCGGAAGGGCAGAGCTACAACGCCGGAGCGCACAACTGCCAGGACTTCACCGGCGACGTGCTGCGGGAATATCAGCGGCTGTTGTCCAATAAGCGCTGAGGCAGAACATTGCGTTCAACGCGCCCGGAGGTCGCGTTCCACCTTGGGACAGTTTCCCGCCCGCACTCGCGGCGGCACGCTGGAGTCAGAAGACAGCGCCGCAAACCAAACCGTCTTTCGCCTGATGCTGCCAGCGAGAGAATAAACTTTTAATCTCTTTTCGGTGTTCTCGTTGACGGTTTGTTGAGTACGCATTAAACTGACCGCCAATTCAGTCCGGAAAATCGACGGAGCACTAACTACTTTTAATGAATAAAGAGGGGAATGTGAGCGTGAACAATCTGGTTCTTTTTGAACAAAAGCAGGTGCGCCGTGTCTGGAATGAAGCGGATCAGAAGTGGTATTTTTCCATCGTTGATGTTGTGGCAGTTCTAACGGACAGCATGGATGCCGGGGCCTACTGGCGGAAGCTGAAAGAACGGCTCAAGAAGGAAGGCAATGAAACCGTGACGGATTGTCACGCTTTCAAAATGACTGCGGCGGATGGCAAACAGCGCCTGACCGATATGGCTGATGCCGAACAACTACTCCGTTTGATCCAATCCATTCCGTCGCCGAAAGCGGAGCCGTTCAAGCGGTGGCTGGCCACGGTGGGTTATGAGCGGTTGCAGGAAATCGGGAATCCCGAACTGGCCGCCCGGCGCATGAAAGAAATCTACCGGCAAAAGGGCTATTCCGAGGCGTGGATTGAAAAGCGGATGCGCGGCATCGCGGTGCGCGACGAGTTGACCGATGAGTGGAAGAAGCGCGGAGTAAAAGAACAGCTGGAATACGCCATCCTTACCGCCGAGATCAGTAAAGCAACTTTTGGCATGACCCCGTCCGAATACCGCGACCACAAAGCGCTGACAGATTCCGGCGACAATCTTCGCGACCACATGACGGATTTGGAACTGATTTTCACAATGCTCGGCGAGGCATCTACAACCGAGATTGCCCGGAATACCGACGCGCAGGGCTTTCCCCGAAACCGGCAGGCCGCCAGAGCCGGGGGCAAAGTGGCCGGGAACGCCCGTAAGGAGCTGGAACGCAAAAGCGGACGGAAAGTTTCAACCCCGGAAAATTACAAAGAAGTGCCGGAAAGCCGGCGCCGGGTGAATCGTTCGCGGGAATCCTGAGTCTGGCCCGCGCCCGCGGCGGCTTGATTCGTGTTTTGCGGTCCATTTCCCCGCCGCGGCAAAAGGGTCGCTTTGCCAAAGGAAAAGGAAAAATCATTTTTGGTGGAGCGGGCTCGCCGAGCACGCTTAAAACGCGCACGGAGTTCGCGTTCCACCTTGGGATGATTTCCGGCCCGCGCCCGCGGCGATACGCTGGAGCTGGAAGAGAGCCCGGACGGCCAGACGGTCTTCTGTCTGGCGCTGCCGGTAATTTAAAGAAAATTCTGCTCTGCTCGTCTTCGAGACTCAGTGACCGTGGACAGCAAGATTACGACTGGTTCAGGATTTATGCGCTACTCTACTGCGTGGACCCGCCATTGTGTTCACTGTTTGCAAGGTGTCCGAGACAGCCCCGACGCCTTCTTGCTCTGTCGATAGCATCACGGACATTTCGACGAATGATATAGTCAGGCATGCCAGCGTACTGTTTGCGTACTTCTGAAGCTATTTCCAAAAAGTCATGAGGCATAGACTCGGACATCTCAACGTCGAGTATGAGTGGCAAGGAAAGCTCAGTCGGCTTGCCGACACTGTTTCGTATAGAACCGAATGTCATACTGTCTAATAGATAGGATAACGACATAAGTGGTGATGGGGGGACTTCATCCCTAAACTCATTTTTTAGCTCATCACGAATTGCCCACGCGATGCTGTCCATCGTTAATAGCCAGTGGCGATATCCAAGCTCTGTGACAGTCTCGGCTTTGCGCAAAGCAATAACGCCTAAATAAGTTTCGACGTCATGTTTAATTAGAAGCCTTGTTGTTCCATCATCGGTCTGGTGTGTTTTGCTTCTTCTGGCAGTATGTGCTTCGCTCCAGAGCCGTTCTGCGGCAAAGCGAAGGTCGTTTCCGACACCAACGTGTGCATCACCAAGATCCTTACGGATAATTCCGTAGGTATCCCCAAGATATTGCTCAAGATCGTCATCCGGTCGCTCTGTTCCACGAAATAGAGACAACCATTTGGTAAACTCTACTGACGAGCGTCCTGTTTCAAGGTACTGGTAGTACAAATATGGCACTCTTCCGACCCATTGGTGGTGGTGTGAGCAGGATAAGGCTATATTCATATGAGCGTTGACCTCTTGAATCACGCCAGAAGTCACGCGCAGATCGATTCCTGCAGACTTGCACGTTGCGAACAACAAAGTAAGTCTCCGATGCGACTCCTCTTCCAGTTGTTCTGCAATTAGTGGTAACACTACCGTGGTATCGATCCAAATCGTTCCGTGAGCAAAAAGCTTTTTCGTCGCATTCTGTACATCCGGAGTTTGATTCAGAAATGAAAGCAGCGTGTATGAGACAGAAAGCCTTCGTAGGTATGTTTGTAGACGCCCATCTTGTTTCGTAAACATATCACGAATGATGGTTGTTACCACCGGAAGGCAATTGGGTAGCAATGTCGGTGGTGGGCTCATGGTGTTGATGTCGTTTAGAATAACATCGTCGAGTTGCTCATAACTAAGACGTGTTAGTTGGTCTGCCAATACCGCCGCCACAAAACTTTCACCTCTTCGCAGTAAAAACTTTTCCAAAATGCGAGGGACTCGAGACACAAGGTCGGTACAGTGCAAATCGGATTGAATATTTGCTGCGCCTAACGCATTTTCACAGTGCGTGCGCACCATCTGTGAGTAGTCTGATTGCTGAATGACGTGGTCTGCAAGTCTCTCCTCAATACGCAGTCGTTCTTCGTGTGTGAGACAATACGTGGCATCTTTCGGCCAATACCGTATGTACCTTTTTGACAGGCGTTGCAAAGCGGCTTCGACAAGCTTCTCGACCGACGGAAGATCGGCAGATGGCAGTGACACAGCTACAATTTCAACAACCTTCTCTTTCGAGATTCGGTTATCAGAGCTAGTGTTTCGCAGCGCAGCCCGCACAAGTGCATCAAAGGACAGCTTAGTTAGTCCTTTATCGGTAGCGTCGTCCTGCCACTGAAGTCCAAGGTATAATAATGCAGCTCGAGCTTCCCCTGTGTTTAGGGGAGATGTAGGTTTGTTTATGATAGACTCGCCCGCCAGATAGGGTCGTGCAATACGATCAACAAGCTCCATCGCAGCAGCTTCGCGGATTGCGTCATTCATTGATCTTTCCAAAAACCAGTTTCTGTCTCTAATATCCAAGGAAAGACCGTGCGACATGAAATCAAGCCGAATCTCATCGCCGAGCGCACCGATAACTTGGTTGCTCGCAAAAATTAGAATCTTGATGGTGGGGTGTGACTTAGAGAGCGTCTTGGCAGTTTGTTTGATTTTAGTTTTCCAGCTTGTTGTAACGCTGTACTGAAGAGCAACGAGCGGAGCCTGTTCACTATTGTAGAGCTCGGCATCCCTGCCGCCGTCTCCGGATTGTGAGGCCATCGTCCTAAGCGCAGGAAAATCTTGTGAAAAAAAAGCCGAGCAAAGCCGCTCGAAATGCGCCCAGTCAGATGGCTCGAGCTTGTCGAGCGCCAATTTGAATAGATTATTGTTCATCTTTAGTTCCTTGGTTTCGAGCAGATTTGATTTCTCAGTCTGACTATCTTGAGTAATGAGACTAGCCGCCGCTTGTCGGATGCTCAATCCAATACTGAACTCCAATCTGTCGGCGGCAGATTACGGAACCGTAATTTGAAAACGATGGGGTTTCGGGCGGGGCGGGCGTTATGCTGGTGACGTGAAAGGGAGGTTGGTATGAAGATCTGCTCTCGCCAAGCCGCTAAGTCGCCTAGCATCAGTTTAAAGCCATCTGCGCCGTCGCGCCTTGAACGGCCGAAGGGAAGCGGGCGAGCAACCGTTCTGTTCGCTTTGATGGCATCCATCGCCACGGCGGCGGAGTTTCCTAAAACCGTGCCGATTCCGGCCGGCAGTTTTGAGATGGGCGACCACATCGGGTTTGTGGATCCGAAGCACGGCGGCGATGAAACGCCGATTCATACGGTGCGGCTCGATGCGTTCGAGATGGGCGTCTATGACGTGACGACGGCGCAGTTCTGCGATTTTCTGAATGCGGCGCTGGCGCAGAGGCAGATCGAGGTGCGCGCCGGCGGTGTTTATCTGGCCGGCGGAAGCGAGCTGCTGTGCGAGACGCGGACGATGTCGCCGTACAGCCGGATCGGCTGGGACGGCGCGAAGTTTTCTGTTCTCGACGGAAAGGAAGAGCATCCGGTGGTCTGCATCCGCTGGGAAGGCGCGGCGGTTTATTGCAACTGGCTGAGCGCGCAGAAGAATCTGCCGCTGTGTTACGACACGAAGACGTGGGCGTGTGATTTGAATAAGAGCGGTTACCGTCTGCCGACGGAGGCGGAATGGGAATATGCCGCGCGCGGCGGGCTGCAGAATCCGTACCGCAATTTCCCGTGGGGCGATGATGCCGATGCGTCGAAGGCGAACTGGCCGGAATCAAAGAATAAGTTCCGCAGCGGGCCGGAGCCGTGGACGACGCCGGTCGGCTATTACACGAACGGTGTGAACGGTTACGGTCTGTATGATATGGCGGGCAATGTCTGGCAGCTGGTGAATGACTGGTATCAGAGCGATTACTACGCCTACAGTCCGGCGAGCAATCCGCCCGGGCCGGCGAGCGGCAAGCTGATGCCCGACGGCAAGCCGTATCGCGGGATGCGCGGCGGCAACTGGTATAACGGCGAGAACGGTCACAGCCGTGTGTCGAACCGCAATCCGTCCTACTGGCGCGGCCCGCTCGATCCGGATCATCCGTATTATCACATCGGTTTCCGCGTGGCGCGTCCGGTGGATGCGGAGAGCCGTCCGGAAATCAAACCGACACCGGTGCAGAACGCGGCGCGCGGCGATGCGAACCGTCCGAAAGGCGGCGGCCAGCCGCCGGCAGGTAAACAGCCGGCCGGCAAGCCGGATAAGCCGTGGCTGCTGGAGCATGCAACGGAACTGGATGTTAACGGCGACGGCGCGGTGGCGCGGCAGGAGATGCTGGATGAAGCGGTCAAGGCGTTCGGGCTGTATGACACGAATCGGGATGATGTGCTGGATGCAGCGGAACTTCAGGGCGGCATGGCGAAGACGACGATGGGCGGTTTTATCAAGCTGCACTCGAAGGAGCTGGATGAAAACGGCGACGGAACGATTACGAAGGCGGAGATGCTGAGTGTCTCCGGCATGCTGTTTGATAAGTCGGATAAGAACCGCGACGGGCGGCTGACGGCGGATGAACCGTCCGGCGGACGCAAAGGGGAACCGAAGAAGGCGGAGGGGTTATGAAAAAGATCATGGCAGGATTGAGTGCGGCCGCGCTGTGCGTTTGCTGCGCGGCGGGGCAGGAGCCGGTGCGCTCGCCGGAAACGTCGTATGGCGACACGGTGCGCCAGCTCGGCGTGATCAAGAACACGGCGGAAGCCTCGCCGGGTTATACGCTGTTTGCGCCGAAGCATTACACCAGTATTTATCTGGTGGCCAACGACGGGCAGATTGTGAATGAGTGGAAGAGTCAGTACGAGCCGGGGCAGTCGGTCTATCTGCTGCCGAACGGGCATCTGCTGCACTGCTGTCTGACGAAAAACAAATCGTTTATCGGCGGCGGCGAGGGCGGGCGGCTGGAAGAGTTCGACTGGGACGGCAAGCTGGTCTGGGAATATGTTCTTTCGGACGACAAGAACCTGATGCATCACGACATTGCGCCGCTGCCGAACGGCAATATTCTGGCGATGGTGGTGGAGCTCAAATCTCTGGAAGAGGCCGTGAAGGCGGGCTTCAATCCGGACGCGGTGAACGACGGCAAGCTCTTCCCCGACTACATCGTGGAAATTCAGAAGACCGGTCCGAAGTCCGGAAAGATTGTCTGGGAATGGCATGTGTGGGATCACCTCGTTCAGAATTTTGATAAGACGAAAGACAACTACGGCGATGTTGCTAAAACGCCGGGCCGGATTGATCCGAACGGTTCGGGCCGCCGGGTGAAGGCGTTCTGGAATCACTTCAACTCGATTGATTACAACGCCAAGCTCGATCAAATTGTCATCAGTGCGCGCGGCAACAGCGAGTTCTGGATCATCAACCACGGCATCACCACCGCTGAAGCCAAGGGGACGAAAGGCGATCTGCTGTACCGCTGGGGCAATCCGTCCACTTATCAGCATAACGGCAAACAGATGCTCTTTCAGCAGCACGATTCGCAGTGGACTCCCGACGGCTGCCCCGGTGCCGGAAATATTCTGGTGTTCAACAACGGACTGGGCCGCGGCTACACCAGCGTGGATGAACTGACGGCTCCGCTCAACGCAGACGGCACGTATGCGCTGAAGAGTGACGGCACGTACGGCCCGGACAAGCTGGTCTGGAGTTATACCGATCCCGACCCGAAGACTTTTTTCTCGCAGGAAATTTCCAGCGCGCAGCGGCTGCCGAACGGCAACACGCTGATCTGCGCCGGCGTTCACGGCACGCTGTTTGAAGTGACGCCGGACGGCAAGACGGTCTGGGAATATGTCAATCCCGTCACCACCCGCGTGCTGAAGCAGGGTGAAACCGTTCCGCTTGATCACCGCTACCATGCGCAGAACGCCATCTTCAAAGCGCAGCGCTATGCGCCCGATCATCCGGCCTTTGCCGGACGCGAACTGAAACCGCGCGGCCTGCTGGTTGAAAATCTGGAGAACCCGGTTTCGCCGGAACGCCGCGCCGATCAGGAACACGCCAATATGAAGCCGGATGACGGCGGCGGCTCCAAGCCGCGCGACGGGAAAGGAGCCCGCAAATGAAAAAGCTGATTGCGCTGGTTGTTCTGACCGCCGGTATTTCGTTCGCCTATGAATCCCTGCAGGGGCCGACGGAGATGCTTTACTGGAATAAAGCGAAAGCCTTCAACGGCTATACGCTGTTCGCGGCGCACGGCAGCAGCTACCTGATTGATATGCAGGGGCAGCTGGTTCACTCGTGGCGGATCGGCACCAATCCGCGCTTTCTGCAAAACGGGAATCTGCTCGACGCGATGCAGGACGATCCCAGCTCGTTCAAAGGATTTCAGGAGCAGGACTGGGACGGCAACGTCATCTGGAAATATGAAGAAGTCCGCCCGAACTATGCGCCGCATCACGACTTTGTGCGCATCTTCAAACAGAAGCTGAATCAGTGGACGACAATGTACATCGCCGGTAAAACGGTCACACGCGAAATGGCGCTCGCCGCCGGATGCGATCCGTCCAAAGCGCCGGCAGCCGCCGGCGAAGAACCGGGGCGCGGCAGCCGGCTGGCGAAAGACGGCAAGACGATGGTCGATGCCGTTGTGGAAGTGGACATGAACGGAAACGTTGTCTGGGAATGGTGCTTCTTCGATCACCTCGTTCAGAACGTCGATCCGGCGAAATCCAATTACGTCGCGAAGATTTCGGACGCGCCGGGACGGCTCAATATGCATCTGCCGGGCAAGCCGCTGCGCGGCGACTGGCTGCACTGCAACTCGATGGACTACAATCCGGAGCTCGATCAGGTGGTCATCAACTCCGTGCAGGGCGAGTTCTATGTGATTGATCATGGCGCGACATTTGTTCCCGGCGATCCGGCGAAGAGTATTGCGCTGGCGGCCGGACCGGCGGGCGATTTTCTTTACCGCTTCGGCGACCCGGCCCGCTATGAGCAGGGCGATCCGCCGAGCATTTCCGAAAACTGGACAAAAGGAATTTCCGGCCACAAACAGATCGGCGGCGCGCACGATGTACAGTGGATTCCCGCCGGACTTCCCGGTGCGGGGCATTTCCTGATCTTTAACAACGGACAGTATCTGTTCGATCCGTCAGCGCAATCATTCGTCTATGAGATCGACGGCTTCCGCAAAGCGGATGGAACGGCGAGCGCGACCTATGTGAACCCGCCGGAGGCCGGTTACGTGCAGCAGGATTATCATCCGGACATGCAGAAAACCCGCCGGTTGATCTCCAGGCAGATTGTCTGGCTGTACGGTTCGAAATCGAGCCAAGGCTTTTTCAGCAGCATCGGTTCGGGTGCGCAGCGCCTGCCCAACGGCAACACGCTGATCTGCTCGGATGCCGAAGGCCATTTCTTCGAAGTGACGGCGCAGAACGAACTGGTCTGGGAATACATCAATCCGGTCACCAAAGAATTCGGCGTGCTCAAAGTGATGCCCGACACCATTCCGATGGCGAACTCTTCGTTCCGCTGCTACCGCTACAGCGCGGATCATCCCGCGCTCAAAGGGCGCGACCTGACGCCGAAAGGGCTGCTGACCGATGTGGTGGTGCGTCCGGCGCGTAAAAATCCGGCGGACGAAAAATTCCCGCAGCCCGGCGATGCGAAGAGCGCGCCGCAGCAGGAAGAAAAACCGGCCGCCCGCAAAGCTGTCGCCGTTGCAACGCCCGCGGCGGCGACCAACAGCCCGGCCGCAGCGGCGCCCCGGCCTCAGGGCGGCGGCGACCGCTTTGCACAGATGGATGCCAATAAAGACGGCGCGGTTTCTTTCGATGAAATGGCCGCGCACGAAAAGGCGAAACGCGGCGACCAGTACAATGAAGAACAGCTGCGGCGTAAATTCGAGGCGATGGACGCCGATCGCAACGGCCTGATTTCAAAAGACGAAATGGATCGCGCGCCGAAAGGTAAATGAGGACGCATGAAAGCCCCGGTTGCCATACGTCTGACGGCCGGCCTTCTGCTGCTGAATGCGGCGAACGCCGAAGTCCTGCCGTGTCTGCCCGACACCGGGCAGACCAACCGCTATACGCAGACGTTCGGCGAGGATTCCGATTTCCGCGGCCGCGGGCCTTCGTATGCCGATAACGGCGACGGCACGGTGACGGACCGCATCACGGGACTTGTCTGGCAGAAAACCGACGGCGGCGAAATGACGTGGGAGCAGGCGCGTGAGTATGCGCATAAACTGCAGCTGGGCGGCCACGCAGACTGGCGGCTGCCCGCCAGCATGGAGCTGTTCAGCGTGGTGGATCACAGCGCGAACGGGCCGGCGATGAACACCGCCGTTTTCACGCGGACCGAAGCGAAGTACTGGTGGACCGATTCAGTCCGGTGCGACGATACCGACCGGGTGTGGGTCGTGAATTCCGGCGGCGGCATCGGCCCCCATCTAAAACAGCTGGCGACGAGCCCCGATAAAAAGGGCGCCTTTCATGTCCGCTGCGTTCGCGGCGACTCTCCTCTCTGCGCCGGACCGAGCCTGAATGACAATGGCGACGGCACGGTGACGGATCAGACCACCGGCCTGATCTGGCAGAAGATCGGCCCGGATTCCGATCTGACGTGGGAAGAGGCCTTGACCTATTGCAGCTGGCTGCGGCTCGCGGGCCAGTCCGACTGGCGGCTGCCGAACATCAAAGAATTGCGGTCGCTCAGCGACGACCGGAACGTGAAACCGTCGGTGGATAAAACATTTTTTCCGGCGGTGCAGGCGGCCTATTACTGGTCCTCCACGAGTCAGTGCAATCGTCCTGAAAGCGCCTGGTTTGCAGATTTCACAACCGGGCTTGTCAGTCATACCGAAAAACAGCAGAAGCATCTGGTGCTGGCTGTGCGCGGCGGCGCGGCGGTGCCGGGCCCCGCCGTTAAACCGGCTCCTGATCCGACGGCGCTTCCCGGCGGGCGCGGAGAAAAGCGGGACGCTCCGCAAAAAGAAAGGCGGCCCTGAAATGAAACGGATAATTTTGTCCGCCATGCTGTTGGCGGTCGCAGCTGTTCCGGTTTTTGGAAAATCTTCCGGCGACCGGAAAAATCAGACCGCGCAGGATGTTCCGCTGATGATGGAAGCGGGCCCGGCGTCGGCTGATTTTGAATGCACGGAACTGCTGGCGTTTCCGACGGAGACGTCGATCGAGATTCATCTGATACCGCGCCGCGACATGGAGCTGTCGGTGCGTTACGGCGAAGGCCGGCTGGATCAAAGCACGGCGCCGGTGAGCGTTCGCGCCGGAGAGCCGCGTGTTTTCCGGCTCGAAAATCTGAAGCCGGACACCGAATACATGTACCGGATTGAAGGCGAGGTGCATCGTTTTCACACCGCGCGTCCGGCGGGCCGGTCGTTCGCCTTCGCGGTGCAGGCCGACCCGCACCTCGATGAAAACTCCAATCTGGCGGTCTATTCCAACACGCTGCAGAATATCGCGGCGGCGCGGCCCGATTTTCTGATCGACCTCGGCGATTCGTCGATGGTGGATAAGCTGAGGGAGAAGAACAACGAATCGATTGCGGCGCGTCATCTGCTGATGCGAAACTGGTACGGGCAGGTCGCGCACAGTCTACCGCTGTTTATGGTGTTGGGAAATCACGACGGCGAGCAGGGCTGGCTGTTTGACAACACCGACAAAAATTCCGCTGTGCGCGCGACGAATATCCGCAAGCGGTTTTATCCGGTCGCGCCCGAAACGTTTTACAGCTCCGCCGCGCCGGATGAAAAATTCTGCGGCACCGTGCGCAGCTATTATTCGTGGACGTGGGGCGACGCGCTGTTCGTGGTGATCGATCCGTACCGCTACACGATGCAGAAGCCCGGCCGCAAAACCGACGGCTGGGGATTCACGCTCGGCGAAACGCAATACCGCTGGCTGCGCGCAACGCTCGAGAACAGCACCGCGAAAACGAAATTTGTTTTCGGGCACCAGCTGGTC
>Ga0209099_1004087_pt1 | contig 11329 bp, 11 predicted proteins | sample AD_JPNHW2_MetaG_FD_184430 | JGI IMG/M metagenome (GOLD analysis project Ga0209099, IMG submission 184430) | Active sludge microbial communities of municipal wastewater-treating anaerobic digesters from Japan - AD_JPNHW2_MetaG (SPAdes) (version 2) | ecosystem: Engineered > Bioreactor > Anaerobic...
TGATGAATTCGATCAATGGGTTATTGATGCTTTTAAAAATATAGGTTGTGATACTGCAAAAAGTGTTCTTAAACATACTCGCGAAGAACTTATTCAAAGAACCGACCTCGAAGAAGAAACTGTTGATGCAATGCTTGCTTCAATAAAAAAAGAGTTAGATGTGGAATAAAATATTTTGCACTATTCTTGAAAATTTCAGGTAAATTATTTAGTAATCAAACAAATTAGAATATATGGAAGAAGAGAGGAAAATACCACGACTTGGAAAAGCAGCCGGTGAATTCAATGTTGGAACAAGTTCCATTGTTGACCTTTTGAAGAAAAAAGGATTTGACATTGAAGATAAACCTAATGCGAAACTTACTGTTGAAATGTATGATATTATGGTGAATGAATTTCAGGAAGAGAAAAAAATTAAATCTGGAAGTAAACAAATTGATATTGGCGTTTTTACCAAGGCCAAAACGGGTGAAGATACAGAAGTTATTTCTACACATCCTGAAGTGAACCAGCCTAAACAAGAAACTCAGGTTCAGCCTCTTCCACCCACTCCCCCTAAGGAAAGTCATCCATACAAGGTAGAAGTAAATACTCCTAAGATCGTTGGAAAAATAAATATTGAAGAAATATCGCCTAAGAAAAAAACTCAAAGCCCCACACCCACTGAATCAGCTCCCGAAATCATTGATGTTCCCGAAAAAGTGATTGATGATGAAAAAGAAGCTGTTGTAGAAGAAATAACAACTACTGAAATTCCAAAGAAAAAACCTGAACATATAGATACCGTAGTTGAACCTATTAAAATTAAAATCAAAATTGTTGATAAAATTAATCCTGAAGATTTGCCCGGAAAAAAGAAGAAGAGTAGTTCAAAACAGAAAAAAGAGGTTGCTATTTCAGAACCTGAAATTCAACCTGAAGAATTAATTTCTGAACCCTTGACTGAATCTCCCTCTGAAATCGTTACTGAAACAGAAGCTCCTGCTTCTGAAGAAGTTATTATTTCTGATCAGCCAAAAGAACCCTCTCCTCAAGTTCATAAAGTCGAACACATTGAAACTACCTATACTAAAGTACAGGGTCCCAAAATTATGGGCAAAATTGATTTACCTGTTGTAAAAGTTAAAGAAAAAGAACCTGTAAAAAAGGAATCTGTTTCCCCTGAAATTTCCGATGTTAATAAGAAAAATAAGAAGAGAAAAAGAATTAAATCGGCTATCGTTAAACCCGGAAAGGATTCTGATAAGCTAGTCCATAAAAAACCTGAATTTCAAAAAGAAGAAATTTCTAAAGAGGATATCGACAGACAAATAAAAGAGACGATGCAACGTCTAGAACCGCTTGGAAAGTCAAAAACTTCGAAGCGAAGGAAAGAAAAAAGACAGCATATTCATGATGAAATGCGTGAACTCGAAAAACAGGAACTTGAAGAACAAAAAATATTAAAGGTTACTGAATTTATTACGGCTAATGAGTTGTCTACATTGATGAATGTATCTATAAACAAGATTATTGCAACTTGTATGAGTGTTGGACTAACAGTCTCAATTAATCAACGTCTGGATGCTGAAACCATTTCTTTACTAACTGATGAATTTGGTTATGAAGTGGAATTTGTTGGAGCAGACTCTGATGAGGATGCCGCTTTGCGCGAAGTTGACAAACCTGAGGATTTGGAACCAAGACACCCTGTTGTGGTTGTGATGGGACATGTTGACCATGGTAAAACTTCTTTGCTTGACTATGTCCGTAAATCAAATGTGATTGCCGGTGAAGCAGGCGGAATTACCCAACATATTGGGGCATATGAGGTCTCTTTACAAGACGGTAGAAAAATAACCTTTTTGGATACTCCCGGTCACGAGGCTTTTACTGCAATGCGTGCAAGAGGGGCTAAGGTAACAGACCTTTGTATTATTGTAATTGCTGCTGATGATTCAATTATGCCTCAGACAGTTGAAGCTATTAATCATGCTCAGGCTGCAGGCATTCCAATGGTATTTGCCATCACTAAAATTGATAAACCTACAGCTAATCCTGAAAAAATTAAGGAAGGATTAGCCAATATGAATATACTGGTTGAAGATTGGGGAGGCAAATTCCAATGTCAGGAAATTGATGCAAAACATGGCACTAATGTTAATGAACTTTTAGAAAAAGTGCTTTTGGAAGCTGAATTGCTTGAATTAAGCGCTAATCCTAATCGTCCGGGAATAGGTACAGTTATTGAGTCAGCCCTTGATAAAGGGAAGGGATATGTAGCAAAGGTGTTGGTTCAGAATGGTACAGTAAGAATTGGAGATCCAATCGTTGCCGGAGCTTGTTATGGAAAAGTTAGAACACTTTATAATGAAAGAAATCAACAAATTAAATTTGCTGGTCCCGCCACTCCGGTTCTTTTGCTTGGATTAAATGGGGCTCCCCAAGCCGGTGATGTTTTCAAAGTGGCAAATTCGGAACACGATGCGAGAATAGCAGCTACCAAACGAGCTCAGCTTACCCGTGAAATGGGATTAAGAACTCAAAAACATATTACTCTGGATGAAATAGGACGAAGAATTGCCATTGGTGATTTTAAAGAACTTAATATTATTGTTAAAGGTGATGTCGACGGCTCAGTTGAAGCACTTTCCGATTCCTTATTGAAATTGTCAACCGAACAGGTACAGGTAAATGTTATTCATAAGTCCGTCGGAGCAGTGACCGAAAGTGATGTCTTGTTGGCTTCTGCTTCAAATGCCGTTATTGTTGCATTTCAGGTAAGACCTTCTCCTGGTTCTAGAAAACTAGCAGAACAGGAAGAAATTGATATCCGTATCTATTCTGTTATTTACAATGCTATCAACGAAATAAAAGACGCAATCGCAGGTATGCGTACTCCGGAAATTAAGGAGAAGATTATTTGTAATATCGAAGTCCGCGAAGTCTTTAAAATCACTAAAGTTGGAAACGTGGCCGGCTGTCTTGTGCTTGATGGAAAGTTACAACGTAATTCAAAAATCCATCTTATCAGAGACGGGATTGTTATTTATACCGGAAAACTCGGATCTCTCAGAAGATTTAAAGATGATGTCAAAGAAGTTCTTGTCGGACAGGATTGTGGCTTGAATATTGAAAATTTCAACGATATCAAAGTAGGCGATATTATTGAAGGTTATGAAGAATATGAAGTTAAAGTTGTCTGATTTATTTCGTTTTTTATTGTACCATTTATTGTGAAGTTTGTATCCCATTAATTTGATTAATTATGGCAGAAAATTCGTTATTTAAAATTGGAATTACTCAAGGTGATATCAATGGCATTGGGTATGAAGTTATCATGAAAGCATTGTTTGATAATAAAATACTGGAATTGTGTACACCCATCGTGTATGGGTTGGCAAAAGTTGCCAGTTACCATAGAAAAACTCTTGATCTAGGTGATTTCGCATTTCATTTTATAAAATCTGCCGATCAGGCTTCTTTAAAAAGCAGCAATCTTATTAATCTGTTAGATAATGAAGTTAAGATTGAGCTGGGGGTTTCTTCAGAAATTGCAGGCCAAATGTCTGAATTGGCTCTTAACAGCGCCTGTCTGGATCTGAAAAATAAATTGATTGATGCTATTGTAACCGGCCCTATTAATAAAAATAATATTCAGTCAGAATCTTTTAAATTTTCCGGACATACTGAATATTTGGCTAATTTTTTTAATGCTCCCGAAACTATGATGATGATGGTTGCTGATAATATTCGTATCGGTTTTGTTACAAATCATCTACCTATTGCCAAAATTTCTGAGGTAATAAACAAAGATTTGATATTGAAAAAATTACGTGTTTTGAATCATTCTCTTGTCACTGATTTTGCTTGTTCTAACCCTAAAATTGCTGTCTTAGCTCTGAATCCTCATGGTGGTGATCATAATTTAATCGGGAAAGAGGAATCAGAATCTATTATTCCGGCAATTAGCAAGGCTTTTGATGAAAAAATTAATGCTTTTGGACCGTTTCCGGCAGATGGTTTCTTTGGTTCAGGTAAATTCTTTCAATATGATGCTGTTTTGGCTATGTACCACGATCAGGGGATGATTCCCTTTAAATTGCTCTCAATGGAAGAAGGAGTAAATTTTACAGCCGGATTGCCGATTGTCAGAACTTCTCCATCGCATGGAACAGCCTATGATTTGGCAGGAAAAAACATAGCTTCTCCTCAATCAATGCGAAATGCTATTTATTTGGCAATTGATATCTTGAGAAATAGGAAAAGGTGGGATAATTAATTTGGGCCTTTACTTTTTTTTTAAATTTGTTGTAACATATTAATGTAAAAGCTCTTTGCTTTTTACATTTGAAGTAATTATAGTTTCTTTTAGTATCAGATAATAACAAGTAATCCGATTGTTCTCCTCTTTCGATTTTAAATATCTAAAGATTAGTAGGGATTTATCATCATTAAATTTATTTCAACATAAAAATATTGTATATTTGTCATTAAATATATTTAGATAAAAGCTATGTCAATCTCTAACTTATTTGTTTATAGTATTAACATTTAAAATTTTATATTATGAAAAAAATCGGAATTTTAGCTTTATTATTTGCACTGTTTTCTTTCATGTCATGTAGTACAGTTTCAACCATTACAAGCAGTGATGCTGCTGCCACAGCCGCCGGGGTGTCTTGCGGAAAAGCATTGGCAAGTCTCTATTCACAATATAAATCAACCGGCAAAATTAATATGACTAATTCAAATACTCTCCTTAAAGTGGTAGAATTGGCAACCTACACAAAAGCACTCAGGGATAATAAGAATAATGCTACTTACAAAAAAGCTTTTGCTGCCGGATTAGTTACAGGATCCAGTGGATTGGTAATAAACACTAATTCCATGTCAACAGTAAATTCATTATTATCGCTTACCGGATTAGCCAATATCACTTCTTCTACTTCTGCCACTTCAACTGCCGCTGTCAATGTTGCCACAGGCTTAGTTAATTTGTTCAAAGTACTCAAGGGATAATTTGGATATACATATAGAACGCAGATTATTGTAAGATTATCTGATACATTTCAGGGTTTAGATTTTTGCAGATAATCTGGTGATAATGTTTTAACTAAATAATTGTATCATTTTTTTAAGTGATAATCTATTAAAAACTATTATACCATATTACTATTTTCCTCTTTCCCATGATATTTATTTTTTCGTATTTTTGCCAACAGTAAATTATTATCATTACATATGACTAAATATCCGGACTCAATTGACAAGATAACCAAAGCCCGCCTCCGTTTTTCGGCTTTTGGATCTATTTTCAGCATAGCCCTCACCATGTTTCTTATCGGCATGTTGGTTTTCTTTGCTTTTTTTTCCACTCAGTATATCCATAATATCTCCAAAAAAATTGAGATGGAGATATTGTTCTATTCCGAAATTAAAGAAGCCGATATCATGGCATTGGAACAAGAAATGAAATTAGAGCCATTTATTTCTTCTTCTCGTGTTTCTTCGCGTGCTGACAACACCCAAGAAGCTATTAAAACCATCGGAAATAATTATACTGAAATCATTACTAACCCTATTAATGCGTCCATTATTATCAGTGTTAACCCCGACTATGCCAATGCGGACTCGCTTCGTGTCATCTCCAAAAGAATTAAACAAAATCAGTCTGTGCAGGATGTTCAGTATCCAAAATTTATTGTACAGTCTTTCTACAGCAGTTATACCTATCAAATTGCCATTACCGGTATATGTGTACTTTTTATGATAATTTCAATGTTATTGATTGCCAACTCCATAAGACTAAATATCTATGCCAAGCGATTTAATATTAGGAGTATGCTACTGGTTGGAGCCACGCGTGGTTATGTCAGAAGACCTTTTATATTCAAAGGTTTTGTGCAAGGTGTGTGGGGAGGATTTATTGCACTGATTTTCCTTGGTTTTGTTTTGTATCAAGGAAATCTATATTTACCTGAATTTATTGATTTCTCTTACATTTTGTACATTTCTCTGATATTGTTGGGCATATTTGTGTTCAGCATACTCTTTACCATTTTTGTATCCGTCATATCCGTGAATAAATATATAAAAATGAAACTGGATCGTCTTTATTTATAAATATCTAACATTATAAAATTATGGCACAAATTATAAATGTTGAAAAAAAAGAACCTTTAAAACCCAATATTTCCAAGCAGAATAATGCTGAAAATAAGCCCCCTTTATTTAGAAAAATGAATTATATTCTGATGGTAGCCGGCGTTATTATTCTTGTCTTAGGTTATATTTTGTTCAGTGGAGGAAAAGCTCCCAACGATGCTAAATTTAACCCTGAGATTTTTAATACACAGCGACTAATTGTTGCTCCCACGTTGATGCTCTTAGGATTGGTTACTGAAATTTTTGCCATCATGTATCATCCGAGGCAAAAGAAAGAAAATGAACCTGAAATTGAAAAATAAGGTAACTTTTTTATTTTTTTCTCAATTATGGATATACTAAGGGCCATTATTTTAGGTCTTATTCAAGGACTAACAGAATTTTTACCAATCAGCAGTAGCGGGCATCTCATTATCGGAAAAGAGTTGCTCGGTCTTACCTCAAATGAAAATATTGTTTTCGAAACTGTCGTTCATGCAGCAACAGTACTAAGTACTATTACTATTTTATGGAAAGAAATTTCGAACCTAATTGCTAAGTTTTTCAAGTTTAAATGGAATCCGGAAACACAATACATTGCAAAAATCTTTTTATCGATGATACCTGTAATGATTGTTGGCTTCTTTTTTAAAGATGCTGTCGAAAGCTTTTTCGGCGAAGGCCTTCTCCTAGTCGGTATTATGCTTTTAGTGACCGCTGTATTGCTCTCTATGACCAATTTTGTGAAATTTAAAGAACGTAAAAGTGTTGGCTTTGGCTCTGCATTCATCATCGGTATTTCTCAGGCAATTGCAGTACTACCGGGGTTATCACGTTCCGGAGCGACCATATCAACAGGTTTATTGCTGGGTGTAAAAAAAGAAGAAGTAGCTCAATTTTCTTTTCTAATGGTACTTATCCCGATTCTGGGAGAAACATTTCTGGGAATAGTTGGTGGTGATTTTTCAGTTCAGTCTTCGGGTATTACAACAGCATCTCTAATAGCTGGCTTTATAGCTGCCTATTTGGCAGGACTCTTTGCTTGTAAATTCATGATTAATTTAGTAAAACGAATCAACCTTATTTGGTTTGCTATTTACTGTGCAATTATCGGTTCTATAGCAATTATCTTTTCTCTATGTTAAAAAAGATTATTCACGACTCAAGATTTACCCTGCCACCCTTACATCTGAATCTGGAAGGGGATGTTCTTGTGTTTGACAAACCTTATAAGTGCACTTCTTTTGATCTCGTCAGCAAAGTAAAAAAGATGATTAGAAGAGAGTACGAAACAAAAATTAAAGTAGGTCATGCCGGCACACTAGATCCCTTAGCCACCGGAGTTCTCATCATCTGCATTGGTTCTTTTACAAAAAAAATAGATAGTTATCAGGCTCTCGAAAAAGAATATACCGGAACGCTACTTTTAGGTGCCACAACCCCAAGTTTCGACCTGGAAAAACCGGTAGATGAGACTTTTCCCTATTTGCATATAACAGAAGAGATGGTTCGCCTTGCCACAAAAAGCTTTATCGGTGAGATTCAACAGATTCCTCCTCAATTTTCAGCTATTCGAATTGATGGAAAACGTGCCTTTGATTTTGCAAGAAAAGGGGAAGAAGTTGACATTAAGTCGCGAACAATTACTATCCGCGAGTTTGAAATTACGCGGCTTTCTCTCCCGGAAATTGATTTTCGCATTGTTTGCTCAAAAGGAACCTATATCCGTTCAATTGCACGCGATTTTGGTTATGCTCTAAAAAGCGGTGCACATCTCACTGCCCTGAGGAGAACCAGAATTGGCGAATTTAGGGTAGAGGATGCAATTAAAGTTATCGAATGATTTCAAAATAATTATTTTTTTGTCAATATTCTTTTAATAAGCTGTTGATAATTTAATACTTAGTGCCCCTTGACAAAGCCCTCTTAAAATAGTATCTTTGCCGCGCAAAAAAAAAAGTAAATGAAGTTATCCCAATTTAAGTATTTCTTACCGCAAGAACAAATTGCTTTGTTCCCAACTGATGAACGTGACGAATCCCGTTTAATGGTTCTCAATAGAAAAAAACAGACTATCGAACATAAAATATTTAAAGATATTATTGATTATTTTGATGAAGGTGATCTTTTTGTTACAAATAACACCAAGGTCTTCCCGGCCCTTCTATACGGAGAAAAAGAAAAAACCGGTGCCAAAATCAGAGTATTTCTTTTGAGAGAACTGGACGAAGAAAGTCGATTATGGGACGTATTAGTTGATCCTGCCCGTAAAATAAGGATTGGAAATAAACTCTATTTTGGAGAGGATGACAGTCTGATTGCTGAAGTCATTGACAACACAACTTCTCGGGGCAGAACTCTGCGATTTCTCTTTGACGGTGATCATGATGCATTCAAATTAAAACTTAGAGAGTACGGATCAACTCCACTGCCTGAAGATATACAGAAACTTAGGGATATTATGCCTGAAGATGAACAATACTATCAGACCATTTATGCCAAACATGAGGGTGCTGTGGCTGCCCCTGCTTCCGGATTCCATTTCAGTCGTGAACTTATTAAAAGACTTGAATTAAAAGGTATTGATTTTGCTGAAATAACTCTTCATGCCGGACTTGGCAATTTTAGGGAAATTGATGTTGAGGATCTTACTAAGCATAAAACAGATTCCGAACAAATGATAATTTCCGAGAAAACTGCCGAAATTATCAATACTGTTAAAGACTCAAAAAATAAGATCTGTGTTATTGGTACTACTGCCATGAAAGCACTGGAATCTTCAGTATATACAACCGGTCATGTTAAACCATATGAAGGCTGGACTAATAAGTTTATTTTTCCACCTTATACTTTTATGGTGGCCGATGCTATGGTGACCAACTTTCATCCTTCCCAGAGTCCAATGCTTATGATGGTGGCAGCTTTTGGCGGATACGAATTTGTAATGAAAGCTTATAAGGAAGCTGTTGCCATGAAGTACAGATTCCTCACTTACGGCGATGCAATGTTGATAATATAAAACTACATAATGGCAAAATCTTACGAAAAAGCAGGGGTGAACCTGGAGGCCGGTTATGAATCGGTGAGAAGAATAAAAAAACATATTGCGAAAACAGAACGACTCGGGATGATGGGCAATATAGGGAGTTTCGGAGGAATGTTTGACCTCTCTGCCCTCAATATGAAAGAACCAATTCTGGTCAGCGGAACAGATGGAGTTGGAACTAAACTGATGCTTGCCTTTATGCTCGATATTCACGATACTATCGGACAGGATGTGGTGGCAATGTGTGTGAATGATGTGCTGGCTCAGGGAGCTGCCCCACTATTTTTCCTTGACTATATTGCGATTGGAAAAAATATTCCTTCCAAAATTGAACAAATTGTCAAAGGAGTTGCCGATGGATGTGTGATGGCAAATTGTGCCCTTGTTGGAGGAGAAACTGCCGAAATGCCTGATATGTATGCAAATGACGAATACGACATTGCCGGTTTTACGGTGGGTGCTGTAGAAAAATCTAAACTAATTGACGGATCAAAGGTTAAAGTTGGCGATCTGCTAATCGGAATCCAATCATCGGGAGTCCATTCAAACGGATTTTCGCTGGTCAGAAAAATAATCCTTAAAGATAATCAACTGAATCTTAATCAATACTACGAAGAACTGTCTGGCAATTTGGGGGAAGTACTTCTGACTCCAACCCGCATATACGTAAAACCTGTTCTCAATGTTATTGAAAAAGTAGATGTTCATGCCATCTCCCATATAACCGGGGGCGGGTTTGATGAAAATATCCCCCGAGTTCTGAAACATGGTCAAGGAGTTGAAATTATGGAAAAAAGCTGGGTTAAACCGCCGGTTTTTGATTTTTTGGAAAAATACGGTAACATACCTCACCGCGAAATGTTCAATATTTTCAATATGGGAATTGGAATGATTTTAGTGGTGGACCAAAATGATAAATCAACTGTTCTCGATATCTTGTCGGAAGAACATGAAAAGGCTTTTGTTATTGGAAAAGTTACGAATAAAGAAGAGGTCAATATAATTTTGAATGATTGTCATTCTATGTAAGGCTATTTTTGCTTCAAATGCTTGATGAGAAGATATTTTAATATTATATGAAAAAAATTGCTGTTTTTGCCAGTGGATTCGGGTCTAATTTTGAGGCTATTGTAGAGTCGGTGAATGGCGGCGAATTGATTGCTGAGATAGTGCTGCTGGTTTCAGATAAACCTGATTGTTTTGCTGTTGAACGCGCGCTTAATCATCAAATTGAAACTTTTACTTTTAATCCTAAAGAATATTCTTCAAGAGATGATTATGAAACTGAAATTGTCGCCCTCCTTGCTGATAAAAAAGTAGACTTGATTGTTCTTGCAGGGTATATGAGATTGATAGGAAACGTTTTACTGAATAAATTTGCCGGTAAAATAATCAATATTCATCCGGCCTTACTCCCCGCTTTTCCCGGGACTCACGCAATTGAGGATGCCTATCGTTATGGAGTTAAAGTATTTGGCGTTACCATACATTATGTTGATGAAGGTGTTGATACCGGAAAAATTATAGCTCAGGATTGTTTCAAAATTGAAGGACACGAAACAATAGAAGAAGTGGAAAACAAAATACATCATATTGAACATAGACTTTATCCTGATGTAATTCAAAAACTACTTAGTAATTCGTTCTCTACAAATTAATTAATCAGAATGCAAGAAAAAATTATCATTTTAGATTTCGGCTCTCAATATACTCAATTGATTGCCAGAAGAATACGTGAATTAAACACTTATTGTGAAATTTTCCCTTATAACAAATTCCCTGAAAAAAAAGAGGAGATCAAAGGAGTGATTTTGTCGGGAAGTCCTTTCTCTGTCAATCAAAAAGATGCTTTTAAACCGGAATTGTCTTCCATTAAAGGAAAATTTCCTGTACTTGGCATTTGCTACGGAGCACAACTGATGGCACAGCAAGGCGGAGGGAAAGTTGAAGCCAGCGGAACACGCGAATATGGCAGGGCTCATATCACCTCTTTCGACTATGAAGATGCTTTGCTGAAAGGCATTCGCAAAAATAGTCAGGTGTGGATGTCTCATGGAGATACTATTACTCAAATTCCTTCTCATTATAAAATAATTGCCGGAACCAATGAGGTAAAAGTAGGTGCTTATCGTATTGAAGGTGAGAAAACATGGGGTG
>Ga0209099_1004088_pt1 | contig 11329 bp, 10 predicted proteins | sample AD_JPNHW2_MetaG_FD_184430 | JGI IMG/M metagenome (GOLD analysis project Ga0209099, IMG submission 184430) | Active sludge microbial communities of municipal wastewater-treating anaerobic digesters from Japan - AD_JPNHW2_MetaG (SPAdes) (version 2) | ecosystem: Engineered > Bioreactor > Anaerobic...
TATATTGCCCTTGGAATTGACCCGGCATCAATGGATCCGCCACCTAGTCACCTCGACGTTGCACTCATGCTGGCACAAAAATCCTCCCGTCTCATTCTTGTTCATAATACCTGCATTACACAACAGGAGTCTGAAATGATTGCAGAGAACGGAAACATATCATGGTGCCTTTGTCCCTCATCAAATAAATATATTACCGGTGGTACGCCTCCCGCAGAAATGCTGAGCAAAACAAAGGGTCAGATGGTAATAGGTACAGATAGTCTCTCTTCAAACAATAGTCTCAGCATCCTCAAAGAACTTAAGCTTCTGCAGGATGATAATCCCATCCTCCCACTGGAAACACTTATCCGCTGGGCGACAGCAAACGGAGCCGGGGCACTGGGCCTGAGTGACTCTCTTGGAACCATCAGAAAGGGTAAAAAGCCAGGCTTACTCCTCATAGAGAATATTGACCTGCAGAATATGAAACTGCTTCCTCAGAGCAAAGTGCGCAGATTATTATAACTTTGCGCCTTTAAAAGATTAAATATGTCGACCTTTCTATTTGACAGCATTGTCTTTGGCCCCGTACACAGCCGCCGTCTGGGAGTCTCCCTGGGTATTAACCTCCTGCCAGTGAACCGTAAGGTATGTACCTTCGATTGCATCTATTGTGAATGTGGCTGGACAGCCCGGAAGGAAGCCTGTGTGGCTCCTATGCCTTCACGTAAAGAGGTATACGATGCGCTCCGTGAAAAACTGATTTCAATGAAAGCTGCAGGCAAGGCTCCTGATGTGATAACATACGCAGGTAACGGAGAACCCACAATGCATCCCTCATTCGAGGAGATTGTGGAAGACACTGTAGCCCTTAGAGACGAGTTCTTTCCAAAAGCAAGAATATCTGTACTATCAAACGCCTCAAACATTCACCTGGAGAGCGTAAGGAGAGGCCTGATGAAGGTTGATATGAACATACTGAAGCTTGACTCTGCAAACCCACAGACAATAAAAACACTTAACAATCCCAATCCTTCATACGATATTGAGAAAATAAAACTGTTCATGAAGATGTTCAATGGCAGGTTTATAGTTCAGACAATGTTCGTAAGAGGCGAATACCAGGGGAAGTCAATAGATAATACAACCCCTGACGAAATCGCAGCATGGCTTGATACCATAAACGATCTTAAACCGCAATCGGTAATGGTTTACACAATAGCCCGCGATACACCTCTGGGTAATAAACTGACCAAGGTCTCTTCTTCAGAGCTTGAAGAAATTGCCTCTATGGTCACCGCGCTTGGCATACCAGTAACTGTGTCGGCTTAATGCCTTCAGAAAGAAAAAAAATAATTATCAGCCCCCTGAACTGGGGATTCGGACATGCCGGGAGAATGATCCCTGTTGCACAAAGACTACAACAGATGGGGCATGAAGTGATTTTTGGTGCTGACACTGAACTTATTCCGATGATTAGACAGGAATTACCGGGTATTGAACTGATAGAAATACCGGGAATAAAAATGCACTATTCACGCTTTATGCCCCAGTATATTGCAGTGCTTCTTCAGGTGCCGGCGGTCATTCTTGCCTCTGTGAGTGAACACATACAACTCAAAAGAATCGTCCGTCATAAACATCCTGATATTGTCATTTCAGACAACAGGTTTGGCTTCTTCAACAGGAATGTCTTCTGTGTTTATGTCACACATATGATACGTATCCCATTCCCAAGGCCATTCAGGTTTCTTGAGTTCATTGGGGTCTTTCTCCACAGGAAAATCATCAACAAATACGACGCTTGTCTGGTACCTGATCTGATGGGCCCGGAAAACCTTGCAGGTATCCTGTCACATGTAAAAAAGATGCCGGCAAAGGCTATATATGCCGGGCTACTGTCAAGATTCACGGCATTGAATACCATGCCTTCAGAAAGAGACTCTTACATATGCCTCATTTTGTCAGGTCCGGAGCCACAACGTACCATTATGCTGAAAAAAGTGGCTGCAGCAGCAGAAAAGAACAAGAAAAAGCTTATTGTGCTCTCCGCCACAAAGATCGATACTTCACAATATAAAGATTTCATCACTTTTGTTACAGGCCAAATGCCATCGGTGCTTAAGAGCTGCATTGAGAAAGCAGAAATAGTAATAAGCCGGTCGGGCTATACTTCGCTTATGGAACTCGTTTCTCTTTCAAAAAGAGCAATAATCATTCCCACGCCCGGGCAGACTGAACAGGAGTACCTTGGTGAGTTTAATAACGGACGCCGGGGTTTCACCTGCGTAAGACAAAATGAGATTGATAAAATTGATTTTCAGGAGATGACTTACCCCGAAAATGAGGCCACATTTAATGACGAGAGCTTCAGCCTTATCGACAAGGCCCTCAATGAGATCCTAGATAAGGAGAATAAAGGCGCCCACCATTGATGCCGCTCCTGCAAAAAAACCTGTCCACACCTCGGCAGGTTCATGGTCTTCATTATACAACCTTGAGAACATCACCAGTCCGGAGAGAAGCACCATCCCGGATATATACCATATAACAGGTACATTAAAGATGTAAACCATAAGACAAACCAGGGTAAGCAACCCGCCCACAGCTACCGAATGGAGTGACAGTCTCCAGAACTGATTTATAATGAGTGTGATAAACGAGACAAATGTTGTAGAGACAAAATAAACCTTGATCAGGTTTGGTATGGGTAACCTGAGGATCAGGGTTGTTGTAACGAGGTAAAGGATGGTTGAAATGATAAGTACAATTGTTCTCTCCTTCTTTTCTCTCGCCTGGAAAGATTTTATGATTCCTCTTGAATAAAGCATAAGGATCAGAGAGAGGGGCAAAATGATATTATTGCAGGCAATTACAAGCAGCGTGAGTTTCTTAATTTTCAGAGGGACAAAATACAATATTGTCGGGGCACTGAAAATGATAAGCAACCCGTATAGTGGCATAAAAATGGGGTGAAAAGCAATTGAAATTATCTGTGATAACCTGTAAAGAAAATTATTTTCTCCTCTGCTCATTTTATCTCCTTCCTCATTCTTGCAACGGGTATATTAAGTTGTTCCCTGTATTTTGCAACTGTCCTTCGTGCAATCTGATAACCTTTTTCCTTTAATATATCCGTAAGCTTTTCGTCGGTCAATGGTTTTCTCTTGTTTTCATTGCCCAGACACTCCATCAGTATCCTTTTTATCTCACGGGTAGAAACTTCATCGCCGTTATCAGTCTGCATTCCTTCTGAAAAGAAGAATTTAAGTGGGAATATTCCAAAATGTGTCTGTATATATTTGCTGTTTGCAACGCGAGATACTGTTGAAATATCGAGGCCGGTCATCTCCGCAACATCCTTTAGTATCATAGGGCGCAGTTTAGTGTCATCGCCTTCAAGAAAATACTCTTTCTGATACTCAAGGATGGCATTCATGGTAAGCAGCAGGGTATTCTGTCTCTGCCGCATTGCATCAATGAACCATTTTGCCGCATCGAGCTTCTGCTTTACAAACATCACCGCTTCCCGGTTTTGCTTGTTGGTTGCCTTATCTCGTGAATAGCTCTCGAGCATATCACTATAAGACTTACTTACTCTGAGGTCGGGAACATTACGATTGTTCAGGCTTAATTCAAGCCCGGTATCAGTCTGTTCAAGAAGAAAATCAGGAATGATCTGCTGTGCCGACTTATTAAACGGATCGCTGAATTCACCTCCTGGTTTGGGATTAAGCTTTAGTACCTCATCAACAACCAATCGCATCTCCTTCTCGTCTATGTCGAGACGAGCCATTATCTTTTCATAATGCCTGCGGGAAAACTCCTCAAAATAATTGGTCAGTATCTGTATTGCATTTACAACATGCCTGTTTGACTGGTCTTTCCTTTGCAGCTGTAACAGGAGGCACTCACGAAGATCGCGTGCTCCTACCCCTGCCGGATCCAGATCCTGGATAGTGTGAAGCACTTCTTCAAGCTTTTCAGTAGTAGTGGTTATGTTCTGCAGAAAAGCAAGGTCGTCAACCATGTTTTCAATTTCCCTCCGCAGGTAACCATCTTCGTCGATATTCCCAATTATGTATTCACCAAGGATTTTTTCATGCTCGTCTGTTGCCCGCAGGTTAAACTGCGATAACAGATTCTCATGGAAAGAGGAGCCGGATGAAAAAGGTATCTCATTCTTTTTTTCCTCGTCTTTGGAGGTATTATTTACCTGCAGCCTGTAATCAGGTATATCCTCATCATTCAGATAATCATCCAGAGTAAACTCATCCAGATCATTATCCATGTGTTCCTCTTCTGCATCATCATCCTCAGCCGGTACGGTATCTTCATCATCAGGACCCTCTTCCAGTGCAGGATTTTCTTCAAGCTCCTTCTTGATCCTCTGCTCTAACTGCATAGCAGGAACTTCCAGCAACTTGATCATCTGTATCTGCTGCGGCGAAAGCTTCTGAAGCAGTTTTTGCTGAAGTTTCTGATTGAGCATAACTGAAAGATAACTATCAGAACTCTGCTTTCCCCGGAGTACGCGGGAAAGCGATCACATCACGAATGTTTGCCATGCCTGTCATAAACAGGATAAGGCGCTCAAAGCCAAGCCCGAATCCTGAATGAGGTGCAGTACCAAACTTACGTGAATCGAGATACCACCATAGATCCTTGAGCGGTAGTTTCAGCTCGTCTATCCTTTTGGCCAGTTTGTCATAGTCTTCCTCTCGTTGTGAGCCTCCGATGATTTCACCAATGCCGGGGAAGAGAACGTCCATTGCCCTCACCGTCTTGTTGTCATCGTTTTGCTTCATGTAAAATGCCTTTATCTCCCTTGGGTAGTCGGTAAGAATAACCGGCCTGCGGAAGTGGGTCTCTACAAGATAACGCTCATGCTCTGCCTGAAGGTCACGGCCCCAGAAAACGGGATACTCCCACTGTCTGTCCACTGCCTCAAGGATTTTTATTGCTTCGGTATATGGAAGTCTTACAAATTTATTCTCAAGAACGAAATTAAGCCTGTTGAGAAGATCCTTGTCAATCATCTTATTCAGAAACTCGAGGTCGTCTTTGCAATTCTCCAACCCATATCTGATGAGATATTTAAGAAAATCTTCCGCCAGATCCATGTTATCATTGAGATCCCAGAATGCCATCTCAGGCTCAATCATCCAGAACTCTGCAAGGTGGCGCGGAGTGTTCGAATTCTCTGCCCTGAAAGTAGGCCCAAAAGTATAAATCTCTCCCAGAGCCATGGCACCAAGCTCACCCTCAAGCTGTCCTGAAACAGTCAGGTTGGTCTCTTTACCAAAGAAATCTGTGCTGAAATCTATTTTACCATCTTCAGTACGTGGAAGGTTATTCAGATCGTGAGTTGTAACATGAAACATCTCACCGGCACCCTCACAGTCGCTGCCTGTGATAATCGGCGTGTGCAGATAATAGAATCCCCTGTCGTTAAAGTATTTATGAATAGCATAGGCCATTGAATGTCGTATACGAAATACTGCACCAAAGGTGTTGGTGCGAAAACGAAGATGGGCAATGTCACGCAGAAACTCCATCGAATGGCCCTTCTTCTGAAGAGGATAAGTTTCAGGATCGCATTTTCCAAATAACTCTATTTCAGACGCCTGTATCTCAACACTCTGTCCCTGTCCCTGCGACTCAACGAGAAGACCCTTAACTCCTATGCTTGCTCCTGTTGTAATATCCTTAAGAAGTGCTGCATTGAACTTCTCCGGAGTAACAACTATCTGGATGTTATTGATTGTTGAACCATCATTAAGAGCAATAAACACAACATTCTTTATTTCCCTCTTGGTTCTTACCCAACCTTTAACTTCAAGCATCTCCCCAATAACCGGAGCTTCAAGCAAGTATTTAATCCTTATTCTCTTCATAAAAATCTATATTTCATATCACAAAAATAGCAATTTGTTCGGCTCCTTATACAAAATGGATGAAAACGGCATTGTTTTTGTGCGAAGTATGCCTTCTCTTTTCATCTTCAATTTGATATATATTTGTAAAATTCGTGGAAACTGATAATTTTACGGTTAAATTGATAATCCTGAATTATGGATATAGACAATAAAATGATCGTTGTTCCCTGGGACTTTACTCCGGTAGCAGAATGTGCTCTGAAGCATGCTGCCAAGATATCCAGGATGACCCATGCCGATATCTGCCTTTTGCATATTGTTGACAAGATAACCACCGACGGAGGTGTAAAAGCTAAGCAGGTCTCACTTAATACAATAACCACCGAGGCATCCCGGGTATATGGTCTCACGTTTAAGTATCATGTTATGCGTGGCACCATCTTCAAACAGATAGCTGAGTTTGTTAATGACCGCGAAGCCTCCCTGGTAGTTATGGGAACGCACGGGATGCAGGGTATGCAGAAATACACCGGCAGTTGGGCTCTTAAGGTGATTGCCAAATCAAAAGTGCCCTTCATCGTGGTTCAGGAGGATCCATCTGATCAGGAAAGATATCATGACATTGTCTTCCCAATCGACTTCCGTCAGGAAGAAAAAGAAAAGCTCTCCATGGCAATCTTTATGGGGAAATATTTCGACACAAAGGTCCACATACTCAAAGCAACAAGAAAAGATGAAGGCCTTCTGAAAAAAGTAAACCTCAATATCAATCATTCCATAAGGATGCTCCTGCAGAATAATATTGAGTATGACATTAAGGAGGTTGCTTCTGATAAAATGGCTGAAGAGACAATAGAGTACGCACAGAATATAAAGGCCGATCTGATCCTCATAATGACCACCAAGGATATAACCTTTGCCGATTATGTCTTTGGCGCCAGGGAACAGTTCATCATTGCAAACAGCTCCAAGATACCGGTCTGCTGCGTTAATCCTACATCGGCCTTCTCTAACCTGGGACAGTTCATGTACGGATAGCCGGTTAAATGTATTTCAATATACATTTTCCGACCAGCGTATTTTGATTCCTGAAATTGATAGCTTTGCATCTCAGAGTATTCAGAGCAGATGTCTATTATTGCAGAAAAAATTACCCGTTTTTACGGAGCACAGAAAGCACTTGACAATGTTTCCTTTGAGATAAAAAAAGGAGAGATTGCTGCTTTTATCGGACCTAACGGCGCAGGCAAATCAACAATGATGAAGATCATTACAGGCTATCTCCCTGCAAGCGATGGTATGGTGAGTGTCTGCGGCATCCCTTCAGGTCCCGGAGCCATTGAACTTCGCCGGCTCATAGGATACCTGCCTGAGAATAACCCGCTATATCCTGAGATGTACATTAGGGAATACCTTGGCTATGTGGCAGACATCTATAAGATGGGAAAAGAAAAAGAGAAAGCCATAGAAAAGGTAATAGAACAAACCGGCCTTGGACCGGAGCAGGGTAAAAAAATCGGGGCTCTGTCAAAAGGATTCAGGCAACGTGTTGGACTGGCGCAGGCTCTCATTCATGATCCTGAAGTGCTTATTCTCGATGAAGCCACTACCGGGCTTGATCCAAACCAGATCATCGAGATAAGAAACCTTATTTCAGGGGTGGGTAAAGAAAAGACCGTGATGTTGTCCACACACCTGATGCAGGAAGTGGAAGCTATCTGCAGCAAAATCATAGTTATTGATCACGGAAAAGTAGTAGCTGACGGCACACGCGAGACAATATCCTCAATAGTGGAAGACAAAAGAGAAGCAATCGCGGTTGAATTCAACAAACCTGTTGAAGAAAAAATGCTCCTTGCCATCAGGGGTGCATCATCAGTGATAGATGAAGGCAGTAACAACTATATCATTATCTCAGACGGAGAGACAGATATAAGACCTGCAATATTTGACTTTGCTGTTAAAAACGGCTTCACTGTCCTGAACCTTACTAAAAAAGAGGGTAGCCTCGAAGATATTTTCCGCAAACTCACAACCAGGAAGCAGTAAGCTTTTAATACCTGACACTTAATACCTCATATATGCCAACATTATCCATTACTGTTCTCATCTCATTTATCTTCTTTATATCAGAGATGACACTGATGATCACCATGCACTCAAAAAAGAAGACAGTTGTAACCCGTAAAGACAGGGGGACAATGATTCTTTTATGGGTGATGATCTGTCTTTCTCTTACCATAGGATTCAATATTGCGGCACGGATGCCATGGACTGACATATCAGTAATATTTGCCATCGCAGGTTATGTGGTGATGCTCATTGGTTTTATCATCAGATGGACGGCAATAATACAGCTTCGTAAAGCATTTACCGTTGATGTTTCCTTCTCTGAGGGTCAGGAGCTAAAGAGTGATGGTCTGTACAAAAATATCCGCCACCCCAGTTACCTGGGATTGCTGTCAATCCTCTTCGGATTGTCATTGGGAATGGGTAATATATGGTCGGTCCTTGTTGTTACAATACCGATGTTGTTTACCATCAATTACAGGATATTAGTTGAGGAAAAACTCCTTATGGAAGAGTTTGGAGATGCCTATTCACAATATAAATCCCACACCCGGAGATTGATCCCGGGGATATATTAGGGATAAACCTGTTATCTTTATATTGAATCTGGCATCTGCTAAAAATGGCGAAAATATATGCCCTGTGGCTTTTTTATAAAAGGTTGATTTTGCCGTCGATCTCTCTTTCATTTTTATCGGGTTTGTTTTTCATGGCATTCGCCAAACGGTTTTTGTTTACAGTTGTAGGAATCGGATACCTGTTATTTGCGTGCCTGTTTCATTATTTTATTTATGAAATAAGACACAGCAATGAATACTACTTCTATTATAACATGGGTCTGTCAAAGTTACATCTCTGGATAAACACCATCGTTACCAGCTGGCTGGTGTGCATTATAGCCTTTCTGATATGAGCGGCCTGCATGTAGATAGTGTAATGAAATCTTTCGGGTCAGCAATGATCCTTTCTGATGTTTTTATCTCATGTGAGAAAGGAGAGATAGTGGGTCTGGTTGGAAGGAACGGTTCCGGGAAATCAACCCTTCTTAAAATTATCTTTGGATCATTAAGGGCGGATAGCAGGTTTGTAAGGGTTGATGACAAGATCATAAATGGTATATCAGATGTAAAAGGAATGATAAGCTATTTGCCACAGCATGGTTTTTTACCACACAATTTAACTGTTGCCAGGAGCCTTTCGCTGTTGTGCGGGAAAACTGATTTCCAGGCTGTTGCCGGTCACAAACTTATTTATCCTTTACTTAACAAAACTCCTCACCAGCTTTCCTCTGGTGAAAGGCGTATCGTAGAAATATTTTCCATTTTATTTTCATCAGCAAGATATGTGCTGATTGACGAGCCGTTTAATGGCGTTGCGCCAATCTTCAAGGAGGAAATTAAAGCGATTATAAAAGAGCGGTCAACAAGCAAAGGGTTCATCATTACTGATCACGATTACAGGAATGTTCTTGACATATCTACCCGGTTGATTCTTCTTCATGAGGGGTCAACAACAGCCATTAATAACAGGGAGGATCTGGTAAGGTTTTATTTGCCGGAATAAAATTATTGTCCAAAATCTACATTCAAAATTACAATTCCGTAACCGCTATGCGGCATTATTTTCATGTTATCGCATTTATCTACAATACCTTAACCGCTACACGGTAGACATTGACCCGTAGCAAACACCACCATTGCCCGTAGGGCATATGGTATTGTAGAATAATTTCGGTTTTAATTCATGCATTCTCCGTAGGGGATGCGGTATTATACCTGGTAACACACACAATACCATAACCGCTACGCGGTATATTTGTTGGTGGATGCCATTATTCTACAATACCTTAACCGCTACGCGGTAGACATTGACCCATAGCAAACACCACCATTGCCCGTAGGGCATATGGTATTGTAGGATAATTTCGGTTTTAATTCATGCATTCCCCGTAGGGGATATGGTATTGTACCAGAATTTCCATTCAGCAAATTTATTTATCAGAGCTGCCATCAAAAAATTCAAACAAAAACCTTGGATCATATTCAATATCATATTTATTGAGGGTAGCCAGATATTCTTCCCTAAATGACCTTTTTGCATGATGTGCCACCTGATTTTCAATATATTTGTATACCCAGTCCAGTTGAGAACGGCTGTATGTGAACCCTCCATACCCCTCCTGCCAAAAAAATTTACCATTAACTAATTTATTCTCATTAATGAAGAGTGCTGATCCTCTCTTTATGTCATGCACAGTATCGGAAACTGAAACTGCCGGATTCAATCCCAACAATATATGTACATGGTCAGATACGCCATTGACAATAATTGATTTGTGCTTTTGGCTGGTAACAATTCCGCTCATGTATTCAAAAATACGGGGGCGGATATTCTCCGATAATACGGATTCCCTATGTCCAACGGCAAAAACTAATTGGACGTACATTTGTGTAAACGCACCTGGTTTCATAGCGATAATTTTTATTCCACAAATGCAATTTATGACATTTTCATCAACAATACCATAACAGCTACGCGGTATATTTGTTGGTGGATGCCATTGTTTTACAATAGCTTAGCCACTACACGGTAGACATTGACCCGTAGCAAACCCCATCATTGCCCGTAGGGCATATGGTATTGCATTTAAATACATGCAATATTTTTCTCTTTCATATATTTTTTATTTCTTTGCACCCATTATAGACGGTGGAAGGATTTGTACTGATTGCAACCACGGAAAAAAATGCTAAACCAGCTCTCCCTCCTACGCTGCAAGCAAACAATCTCCCGCCTTCTTTGTTAAACTAATAAACAAAGTCATGAGTTATTTTTTCACTTCTGAATCAGTATCCGAAGGTCATCCCGATAAAGTGGCAGACCAGATCTCTGACGCCCTTCTTGATAATTTTCTTGCATGGGATCCCGAATCAAAGGTAGCCTGTGAGACACTCGTCACAACAGGTCAGGTTGTTGTTGCAGGCGAAGTCAAGACAAAAACATATATCGATGTTCAGTCTATCGTACGCGAGACAATAAATAAAATAGGCTATACCCGTGCCGCTTACAAGTTTGACGGTGAGTCATGCGGCGTCTTCTCTTCAATCCATCCTCAATCGCCTGATATTACAATGGGTGTTGAGCGCGAGAAGAAAGAAGATCAGGGTGCAGGTGACCAGGGCATGATGTTCGGTTACGCAATAAATGAGACTGATAACTATCTGCCTCTCTCTCTTGATATTGCACACGAACTTGTATACCAGCTCTCTCTCATCCGTCGCGAAGAAAAACAGATGTTTTATCTGCGTCCCGATGCAAAATCACAGGTTACCATTGAGTACAACGATAATGGTACACCTAAGAGAATTCATACTATTGTTGTCTCTACACAGCATGAT
>Ga0209099_1004092_pt1 | contig 11319 bp, 5 predicted proteins | sample AD_JPNHW2_MetaG_FD_184430 | JGI IMG/M metagenome (GOLD analysis project Ga0209099, IMG submission 184430) | Active sludge microbial communities of municipal wastewater-treating anaerobic digesters from Japan - AD_JPNHW2_MetaG (SPAdes) (version 2) | ecosystem: Engineered > Bioreactor > Anaerobic >...
ACGACCGCCTCGGCGTGGCTTTCGACACCCTGGAGCAGGGGGAGGCCTTCTACGAGGACCGGCTGAAGCCCACCCTGGAGCACCTGGACGCTTCCGGGCTGCTGCAGGAGGGCGAGGGCGGGGCCAAGATCGTGGATCTCTCGGACGCCGGCATCCAGACCCCGTACCTGGTCCAGAAGACCGACGGCACGAGCATCTACGCGACCCGCGACATCGCCGCCGCCCTCTTCCGGAAGGAGGAGTACGGCTTCGACCAGTGCATCTACGTGGTGGGCGCCGACCAGGTGCTGCACTTCCAGCAGCTCTTCGCGGTGATGGGCAAGCTGGACCCGTGGTTCCGCGGGCGCATGCTGCACACGCCCTTCGGCATGATCAAGCTGCCCGAAGGGAAGATGTCCACCCGCAAGGGGAACGTGATCTTCCTCGAGGACGTGCTGGACGAGGCGGTGCAGCGGATCCTCGCCGTCATCGAGGAGAAGAATCCAGGCCTGGCCGACAAGGCCGCCGTGGCCGAGATGCTCGGCATGGGCGCCGTGCTCTTCTTCAACGCGATCAACGACCGCGTCAAGTCCATCACTTTCGCCTGGGACCGCATCATCGCCCTGGAGGGCGACACGGGGCCCTACGTGCAGTACGCCCATGCCCGGATCTGTTCCGTCCTGCGCAAGGCGGGCGGGGACTGGGCCGGCCACGCGAGGCCCCTGCGGGACCTCACGCCGGAGTCGCCCGTGGTGCCTTTCGGGGCGCTGCCCCTGCCCGCGAGCACGGAAGGGCTGGAGGACCCGGCGGCCCAGGCGCTGCTCTTCGAGCTCGCGGGCCTTCCGGAGGCGATCCGCAGCGTCCAGCGCGAGAACATGGCCACGGCCCTGGCCAGGCAGCTCCTGGCGATCGCCAAGGCCTTCTCGGGCTTCTATACCAACTGTCCGATTCTCCATGCCGAGAATCCGCCCGCCGTCCGCGAGTCCCGCCTGGCTCTGTGCGTGGCCACGGCGCGGGCGCTCCGGCAGGGGCTCTTCCTGATGGGCATCCAGGCCCCGGAAGAGATGTAGGCCCGGACGCAACCAGATCTTTTCGATACACACAGGTGGGGGTGAGGTCATGACCAAATTCATTTTCGTGACGGGCGGCGTGCTGAGTTCGCTGGGGAAGGGCATCGCCGCGGCCTCCCTGGGCGCGCTGCTGGAGGCCCGGGGCCTCAAGGTGACGCTCATGAAGATGGATCCCTACCTCAACGTGGATCCGGGCACCATGTCGCCCTTCCAGCACGGCGAGGTGTTCGTCACCGACGACGGCGCGGAGACGGACCTGGACCTCGGGCACTACGAGCGCTTCACCTCCGTGCCGACCACCCACAACCACACGATCACCACGGGCCGCATCTACAACACGGTCATCCAGAAGGAGCGGCGCGGCGACTATCTGGGCAAGACCGTGCAGGTCATCCCCCACATCACCGACGAGATCAAGGCCACGGTCAAGAAGGTGGCCAAGGGCGTGGACGTGGTCCTGGTGGAGATCGGCGGGACGGTGGGAGACATCGAGAGCCAGCCCTTCCTCGAGGCCATCCGCCAGTTCAAGCTCGAAGTCGGACTGGGCAACGCGATCAACATGCACCTCACCTACGTGCCCTACATCAAGACCGCGGGCGAGCTGAAATCGAAGCCCACCCAGCACAGCGTCAAGGAGCTGCGCGCCCTGGGCATCCAGCCCGACGTGCTGGTGTGCCGGGCCGACCAGGAGATTCCCGCGGCGCTCAAGAGCAAGATCGCCCTCTTCTGTTCCGTGACGACCGACGCCGTCTTCAGCTGCAAGGACGCGGACACCATCTACCAGGTGCCCATGAACCTGCACGCGGAGGGCCTGGACGCCAAGGTCGCCGCGCTCCTGAACCTGCCCGACGTCCAGCCGGACCTCTCCCACTGGGACGACCTCCTGCACCGGATCCGCAATCCCAAGGGCAGCGTCCGCATCGCCATCGTGGGCAAGTACGTGGAGTTCAAGGAGAGCTACAAGAGCCTCACGGAGGCCCTGCACCACGCCGGCTACGGCCTGGAGACCCAGGTGGACCTGAAGTGGGTGGAAGGCGAGGAGATCGACGCCGCGAGCGCGGCCTCCCTGCTCTCGGACTGCCACGGCATCCTGGTCCCGGGGGGGTTCGGCGTCCGCGGCACCCAGGGCATGATCGAGGCGGCCCGCTACGCGCGCGAGAACAGGATCCCCTTCTTCGGCATCTGCCTAGGCATGCAGATGGCCAGCGTGGAATTCGCGCGGCACGTCGCCGGGCTCGAAGGGGCCGACAGCACCGAGTTCGAGGAGAATCCCCGGCACCGGGTCATCTTCAAGCTCCGCGAGCTGGTGGACGTGGAGGAGATGGGAGGCACCATGCGCCTCGGCGCCTACCCCTGCGTCCTCAGCGGGGGCAGCCACGCGGCGGCGGCCTACGGGGCCACCGAGATCAGCGAGCGGCACCGGCACCGCTACGAGTTCAACCAGGCGGAATACCGCAGGCCCCTCGAGGAGAAGGGCCTGGCCTTCACGGGCATGAGCCCCGACGGGACCTTCGTGGAGATCGTGGAGATCCCCGGACACCCCTACTTCCTGGGCTGCCAGTTTCATCCGGAGTTCAAGTCCAAGCCCCTGAACCCGCACCCGCTCTTCACCGCCTTCGTCAAGGCCAGCATCGTGCACAAGGCATAGGCATCCGTGGTGGTCTTCCCGGCATCCGGTTCCCCTTCTCTCATGAGGTAGTCCCATGACCTTCTCGGCCACGAACATCGACAAACTCTGCATCGACACCATCCGGTGCCTCTCCATGGACGCGATCCAGAAGGCCAACAGCGGGCACCCGGGGACTCCCATGGCGCAGGCGCCGGCGGCCTACGTCCTGTGGACGAAGTTCCTGCGGCACAATCCGAAGCACGCCCACTGGGCCGACCGGGACCGGTTCGTCCTCTCCTGCGGGCACGCGTCGATGCTCGTGTATTCCCTGCTCCACCTCACGGGCTACGGGCTCTCCCTGGAGGACCTCCGGAACTTCCGGCAGTGGGAGTCGAAGACGCCGGGACATCCCGAGTACGGCCACACCGCGGGCGTGGAGACGACCACCGGCCCCCTCGGGCAGGGGATCGGGAACGCCGTAGGCATGGCCATCGCGGAGCGCTGGCTGGCCGACCGCTTCAACCGTCCCGGCTTCGACGTGGTCGACCACCGCACCTACGCCTTCGCGGGCGACGGCTGCCTGATGGAAGGCGTGTCCTACGAGGCCCTCAGCCTCGCGGGGCACCTGGGCCTGGAGAAGCTGGTCGTGCTGTGGGACGACAACAAGATCACCATCGAGGGGAGCACCGAGCTGGCCTTTTCCGAGGACGTGCCCAGGCGCTTCGAGGCCATGGGCTGGCGGGTGATCAAGGTGGAGGACGGCGAGGACCTGGACGCCCTGGCGAAGGCCTTCGAGAAGGCCCAGAAGCTCTGTGGGAAGCCCACCCTCATCGACTGCCGGACCATCATCGGCTATCCCGCCCCCCACAAGCAGAACACCCCCGGGGCCCACGGCTCGCCCCTGGGCGCGGACGAGATCAAGGCCACGAAGCAGATCCTGGGCTGGGATCCGGAAGCCACCTTCATGGTTCCGGCCGAGGCACTCGCCCACTGGCGTTCCGCCCAGCAGCGCGGCGAGGTGCTGGAGGCCGAGTGGAAGGCCCGCTTCGACGCCTACGCCGAGGCGCATCCCGGTCTCGCCCGGGAGTTCCAGGCCTTCATGCAGGGCGAACTGGGCGAGGGCTGGGAGGCCGCCATCCCCTCCTTCGCCCCGGCCGACAAGCTGGCCACCCGCGAGGCCAGCGGCAAGGTCCTCAACGCCGTCGCGGCCAAGCTGCCCAACCTCGTCGGCGGCAGCGCCGACCTGGCGCCGTCCAACAACTGCAGCATCAAGGACGGCGGGACCTTCGGCCCGAACAGCGTGGGCCGCAACTTCCACTGGGGCATCCGGGAGCACGCCATGGGGGCCGTGCTGAACGGCATGAGCCTGCATGGCGGACTCCGGGTCTTCGGGGCCACCTTCCTGGTCTTCTGCGACTACATGAGGCCCAGCGTGCGCCTCGCGGCGCTCATGAAGCAGCCCGTCACCTACATCTGGAGCCACGATTCCATCGGGGTCGGCGAGGACGGCCCGACGCACCAGCCCATCGAGCAGGTGATGTCCCTGCGCATGATCCCGGGCATGACCGTGCTGCGGCCCGCGGACGCCAACGAGACCGCGGAAGCCTGGCGCTTCGCCGTGAAGAAGACCGACGGCCCCGTGGCGCTGGCCCTCACGCGCCAGAAGCTGCCGGTGCTGGACGCCGCCCGTGCCAAGGGTCTCGCCAAGGGCGCCTACGTCCTGGAGGAGGCCAGCTCGGATCCGAAGGTGATCCTGGTGGCCACGGGCAGCGAGGTGCATCTCGCCCTCAAGGCCCGCGAGCGGCTCGAGGCGGACGGCGTCCCCACGCGCGTCGTCTCCATGCCCAGCTGGGAGATCTTCGCCGCCCAGCCCCAGGCCTATCGCGACGAGGTCCTGCCGAAGGCCGTCAAGGCCAGGGTCTCCGTCGAGGCCGGGATCACGCTGGGCTGGGAACGCTGGGTGGGCGGCGAAGGCGCCTGCGTCGGCCTGGACCACTTCGGCGCCAGCGCTCCCGCGGAAATGCTCTTCGAGAAATTCGGCCTCACGGCTGCCCGGATCGCGGAAACAGCCAAACGGCTGCTCTGAGTCCAGGAAGGGCGCCGGGCGGCTCCCCGGGGGAGGATCTCCTCTTCCCCCGGGGAGCCGCCCGCGTCTGGAGGGGCGGAATCCGAACCGGCCTTGTCTCGGTTTGACGAATCCGGCATAGACTGATGATGTGGAAACTCTGCGACCCGATTCCGACGAACTGTTGAATAAAAACAGGGATGAAGATGCCCCGCGGCCCCGGGCGAAGCTGAAGATCTTCTTCGGCATGGCCCCGGGCGTGGGGAAGACCTTCACCATGCTGAAGGTGGCCCGCGAGCTGCGCGAGGAAGGCCTGGACGTGGTGATCGGCGCGCTCGACACCCACGGCCGCGCGGAGGTGGCCTCCATGGCGGAGGGGTTCGAGGTCATCCCGACCCGCACCCTGCCCTGCCGCGGGAACTTCGTCGAGGAGTTCGATCTCGCGGCGGCCCTCCGGCGGAATCCTCGCCTCATCCTGATGGACGAGCTGGCCCACGCCAACGTCGTGGGATCCCTCCACCAGAAGCGCTGGCAGGATGTCTGGGACCTTCTGGACGCGGGCATCGACGTCTACACCACCGTCAACGTCCAGCACCTCGAGAGCCTCCGGGATGTGGTGGCCCAGATCACGGGCGTGATCGTGCAGGACAACATCCCGGACACGGTCCTCCAGCGGGCGGAAGAGATCGAGATCGTTGACATCCCCCCCGATGAGCTGCGGCAGCGGCTGAAGGAGGGCAAGGTCCACGTCCCGGAATCCGCGCGCCACGCCGTGGACCGCTTCTTCCGCAAGGGGAACCTGCTGGCGCTGCGCGAACTGGCCTTGCGGCGCGTGGCGGAGCACGTGGACGCGGACATGCGCCGCTACATGACGGACAAGGGCATCGGGAAGACCTGGGCCGCGGGCGAGCGCCTGCTCGTGTGCATCAGTCCCCGGGGGGAATCCTCGCGCCTCATCCGCTCGACCAAGCGCATGGCGGAGTCCCTGAACGCGCCCTGGATCGTGGCCTACGTGGAGAACGCCCGCGCCCTCCGGCACACGGAGGAGGACCGCGCGCGGCTGGAAGCCCATCTCAGGCTGGCCGAGCGGCTGGGCGGGGAGACGGTCGTGACCCAGGGGGGTGTGCACATCGCCCAGGACATCATCAACCTCGCCACCTCCAGGAACGTCACCCGGATCCTCATCGGCAAGCCCAGGAGGCCGCGCTGGCTGGAGTTCTTCACGGGCTCGCTGCTCTCCGAGCTGGTGCGCCGGAGCGGCGACATCGACGTGCTGGTGCTCACCGGCGAAGGGGAATCCGGGGAGAGTCTGCCTGCCCCGGCCCCGGCGCCGAAGCCGGAGTTCTCCTGGGTCGGGCACGTGGCCTGGGCCGCGCTGATCGTCGCGTTCGCTACGAGCATCGGGCTGCTGATGGCGAGCCGCTTCGACATCTCCGAAATCGTGATGGTCTACCTGCTCGCGATCCTGGCCGTGAGCCTGCGCTTCGGCCGCTGGGCATCCCTGGCCGCTTCCGTCCTGAGCGTGGTCGCCCTCGACTTCGTCTTCGTTCCGCCGACTTTCTCCTTCGCCGTGAAGGAGTTCAAGTACATGAGCACCTTCACCGTGATGCTCGTGGTCGGCTACATCATCGGGAACCTGGTGGAGCGCGTCCACGCTCAGACGCGCCTGGCGAGATCCCGCGAGCAGCGGGTCCTGGCGCTGTTCCGGCTGGCCGCCGCGCTCACGCGCAGCGCGGGATCGGCCTCCCTGGTGGAGTCGGCCCTCCACAGCGTCGCCAAGCAGTTCCAGAGCAAGGTGGCCATCCTGCTGCCAGGTCCCGACGGCCGTCTCCAGGCCAAGGGCGGCGACATGCCCGAGGGCTTCCGGAAGGAGGAACGGGGCGTGGCCCAGTGGGCCTACGACCACCACGAACCGGCGGGGAGGGGCACGGACACCCTCACGGATGCCGAGGCGCTCTACCAGCCCTTGATCGGGGCCAAGAGCATCCTGGGCGTGATGGGGATCCGCCCGGAAGGCGTGCCTCGCTGGGCGGAACCCGACCAGCGGCACCTGCTGGAGGCATTCGCCAACCAGACCGCGCTGGCGCTCGAACGCGTCTTCCTCGCGGAGAAGAACCAGGAGTCCCAGCGGCGGATGGACCGGGAACAGATGCGGAACGCCCTGCTTTCCTCCGTGTCCCACGAGCTCGTCACTCCCATCGGAGGCATTCTCAGGGCCTCCGCGACCCTCCTCGATGGGAAGGCGGATCCCGTCCCCGAGACCCGGAAGGAACTGCTGGAGACGATCCACGACGAGACCCTCCAGCTGCGCCGGCTCGTCAACAACCTGCTCGACATCACCCGCCTCGAATCCGGCGGCCTGGAACTGGACAAGGTTCCGACCTCCGCCGAGGCCCTGCTGGCCTCCGCCCGCGAACGCCTCGGCTCCACCCTCGGCGACCGGCAGATCAAGGTGGAATTTCCGGCCGGCCTGCCCCTCGTGCCCGTCGACGCGGGCCTCATGGAACGGGTGCTGGTCAACGTCCTGGAGAACGCCCACAAGTATTCCCCCCGGAACGAGCCGATCGAGGTGAAGGCCTGGGCCACGAACCGCGCGCTGACCCTGGCCGTGGCGGACCATGGTCCGGGGATCCCCGAAGGGGAGGAGGAGCGGATCTTCGGGAAGCTGGTCCAGCTGCCCCCGGGAGAAGGCCGACCCGGGGTGGGCCTGGGCCTCGCCATCTGCAAGGGGATCGTGGAGGCGCACGGGGGATGGATCCAGGCCGGAACCCGTCCCTCCGGAGGCGCCCAGATCCTGATGAGCCTTCCGCTGGAGGGGTGATCCCCGCGGGAACGAAGGAAACGGGCGCCCGGGCGCCCGTTCGTCATCTCGCCAGCGAGATCTTGAAGTCGCCTCCCGGCGTCGAGGGGGGCTTCTTGCCGGGCTCGCGGGGAGCCAGGGATCCGCCCGCCTCGCGTCCGGCGCCCGCGGTGATGCTCAGGCCGCTGTCCATGTTGGCCCTCGCCATGTCGGAGGTGGCCATGATGCCTTCCAGCCGGAGCTTGAACTCCCCGACGTTGGTGGCGCGCTTGAGGGCCTCCTCCACGGAGATGAGCCCTTCCTGAAGCAGGAAGTAGAGGCTCTGGTCGAAGGTCTGCATGCCGTACTGGCTGGTGCCGCCCGCGATGACGTCCCGCAGGCCCTTGGTGCGGTCCTTGTCCTCGATGCAGGTGCGGACGGTCTCCGTGGCCACGAGCACCTCGCAGGCCGGCACCCGGCCCTGGCCGTCCGCCCGCGGGACCAGCCGCTGGCTGATGATGGCCTTGAGGACGCCCGCGATCTGCAGGCGGATCTGCTTCTGGTGGTGGGGCGGGAACATGGAGATGATGCGGTTGATGGTCTCCGTGGCGTCCAGGGTGTGAAGGGTTGAGAACACCAGATGGCCCGTCTCGGCCGCGTGGAGGGCCGTTTCGATGGTCTCCAGGTCGCGCATCTCGCCCACCAGGATCACGTCCGGGTCCTGGCGGAGGGCGGCCCGGAGGGCCGTCGCGAAGCTGGTGCAGTCGGCGCCCACTTCCCGCTGGTTGATGATCGAGAGGTTGTCCCGGTGCAGGTATTCGATGGGGTCCTCGATGGTCAGGATGTGCTCGTTCCGGGTGGCGTTGATGAGGTCGATCATGGCCGCCAGGGTGGTGGACTTGCCCGAGCCGGTGGTGCCCGTCACCAGGACCATCCCGCGCTGCTCCTCGCAGATCTTGGTGAGGGCGCGGGGGAGCATGAGGTCCTCGATGCTGAAGATGCGCCGGGGGATGACCCGGAGCACCATGCCCACCGTGCCGCGCTGGTTGAAGATGTTGCAGCGGAATCGGCCCAGGGAGGGGACGGAGTAGGCCAGGTCGATGTCCAGGCTGTCCTTGAACTTGGCCTTCTGGCGGTCCGAGGCCATGATCGAATAGGCCATGGCGATGGTGTCCTCCTGGACCAGCTTCTTGAACTGGGTCAGGGGGGTGAGGCGGCCCTTCACGCGGGCGATGGGGAAATTGCCCACCTTCAGGTGGAGGTCCGAGCCTCCCAGATCCACGACGGTCGTCAGCAGCTCGTTGATGTGCATATGGACTCCGGATGCCCCATTCCTGCCTGCTGCCACAGTTTAATCCCCGTCCCGTCCCCCGGAAAGGAAACAAGGCTCGGAAAAGAGACGTTCCGCTGATAAAATCATGGGTTCGGCAAGCATCCCCTCCTGGTTCGGGGGATTCGGGGAATCCACTCAGGAGCCAGATACTAGGATCTTCATGACTCCCATCGAAAAATTCCGCAATATCGCCATCATTGCCCACGTCGACCACGGGAAGACCTCCCTCGTGGACGCCATGTTCAAGACCGCCCACGTCTTCCGGGACAACCAGAAGGTGCAGGAACAGGCCATGGACTCCAACGACCAGGAGCGGGAACGCGGCATCACGATCCTCGCCAAGACCACGGCCATCCACTGGGGCGGCTACCGTTTCAACATCGTGGATACGCCCGGGCACGCGGATTTCGGCGGCGAGGTCGAGCGGGTGCTGTCCATGGTGGACAGCGTGCTGCTGGTGGTGGACGCCTTCGACGGCCCCATGCCCCAGACGAAGTTCGTGACCCGGAAGGCCCTGGCCCTGGGGCTGAACCCCATCGTCGTCATCAACAAGGTGGACCGCCCGGGCGCGCGCCCCCTCTGGGCCCAGGACGCCGTCTTCGAGCTCCTCATCGAGCTGGGGGCGACGGAGGAGCAGCTGGACTTCCCGGTGGTCTTCGCCTCGGCCAAGCTCGGCTACGCCATGCACGACGTGAACGAGGCCTCCGACAACCTGGATCCCCTCTTCGACACCATCGTCAAGCATTGTCCCCCCCCGAAGGGAGATCCCGACCTGCCCCTGCAGATGCTAGTCACCCTCATGGACTACAACGACTTCGTCGGCCAGATCGGCATCGGGCGCATCTTCAACGGCACGATCCACGTGGGCGACCCCGTGGCCCTGGTGAAGCGGGACGGCTCCATCGAGAACCACAAGGCCACCATGCTCTACGGCTTCGAGGGCCTGTCGCGGGTGAACCTGGCGGAAGCCGGGGCGGGCAACATCGTGGCCATCGCCGGGATCCCGGACATCCGGGTGGGGGAGACCATCGCCAGTCCCGTGGATCCCGTGGGATTGCCCTACGTGGACATCGACGAGCCCACCATCTCCATGATGTTCATGGTGAACACTGGCCCCTTCGCCGGGCAGGACGGCAAGTACACCCAGAGCCGGCGCATCCGCGAGCGCCTGAGCAAGGAGCTCCAGCACAACGTGGCCCTGCGCGTCGAGGACACGGACTCCCCCGACTGCTGGAAGGTCTCGGGCCGGGGCGAGCTGCACCTGTCCGTGCTGATCGAGGCCATGCGGCGGGAGAACTTCGAGCTCTGCGTGAGCCGCCCCGAGGTGATCCTGCACGTCGACCCGGAAACGGGGGAGAAGCAGGAACCCTACGAGGACCTGCACGTGGACGTGCCCGAGTCCGCCATGGGCATCGTCATGGAGAAGCTGGGGGCGCGGAAGGCGGAAATGCAGGACATGGCCCAGGAACTGGGCCGCGTGCGCCTGCACTTCAAGATCCCCAGCCGCGGGCTCATCGGCTACCGCTCGGAGTTCCTCACGGACACCCGGGGCGAAGGCATCCTCAACAGCCTCTTCAGCCACTACGGCACCTACCGCGGCGACATGCCCAAGCCCAAGCACGGCGTCCTCATCAGCATCGACGAGTGCGAGGCCATCGGCTACGCCATCATGAACCTGGAGGACCGCGGGGTCTTCTTCATCCACCCCGGCACCCGGTGCTACGAGGGCATGGTCGTCGGCGAGCACGCCCGGGACACGGATCTCGTGGTGAACGTCGCCAAGGCCAAGAAGCTCTCCAACATGCGGTCCAGCGGCAGCGACGAGGCGACGCGCCTGACGCCGCCCAGGGAGCTGACCCTGGAGCAGGCCATCGAGTACATCTCGGACGACGAGCTCGTGGAAGTGACCCCGCACTTCATCCGCATGCGGAAGAAGATCCTGTCCACCATCGAGCGGAAGAAGGCCGAGAAGCGGACGGAGAGCTAGGCGCAGCGCCGGGGCAGCAGGCAGAGGCCGGCCAGCAGGACCTGGGAGAGGATGAAGCCCCCCAGGGCCATGGCGCCTTTCTCCGTGAATCCGTAGGCGTGCAGGCCGACGCCCAGCATGTTCACGCCGAACCAGGCGAGGCTCGTGACGATGTTGCCTCCGATGGCCATGGCCATGAGGCCTCGCTCCCGGATGACCTTCCCCAGGTGGGCGTGGAGGATCAGGGCGTTCCACAGGACCACCAGGAGGGCGCCGTTCTCCTTCGGATCCCAGCCCCAGAAGCGCCCCCAGGACTGGTCCGCCCAGATGCCTCCCAGCACGGTTCCCGCGAGGCAGAACAGGAGGGAGAAGCACAGGACGCCGTAGGTGGTGTCGAGCAGCGCCCGTCCGGTCTCCGCCTCCGGACGCCGGACGAGGTGACGGCGCAGGGTGTGGGCGATGGCCAGGGCGCCGGCGAGGAACGTACCCCCGTAGCCGATGGTGATGGTCACGACGTG
>Ga0209099_1004095_pt1 | contig 11314 bp, 9 predicted proteins | sample AD_JPNHW2_MetaG_FD_184430 | JGI IMG/M metagenome (GOLD analysis project Ga0209099, IMG submission 184430) | Active sludge microbial communities of municipal wastewater-treating anaerobic digesters from Japan - AD_JPNHW2_MetaG (SPAdes) (version 2) | ecosystem: Engineered > Bioreactor > Anaerobic >...
GCCGAGGTCCCGACGATCGCGTCCGCCGTCAGGTTCTCCTCGTCCAGCCCCTGGAAGACACCGAGATGGGCGAGGCCCTTGGCGCTCCCGCCCCGGAGCGCCAGGGCGAACGGCCGCTGGCCCTCGACCCGGTAGTCCGGACGGAAACGGAACACGTAGTCGGGCTCGTGGCGCTGGAGCCGGATCACGCCGGGCTCCGCCCGGATGGCCATGGGCAGCGAACCGACGATCACGGCGAGGACAGGTCCAAGGATCCGCATGATTTCCATCCATCAACGCGGCCAGTATATCGTTCCGGCGGCCCCCCCCCGGTCCAGCGCCCCGGCCTTCAGCCCGTTCGTCCTCGGCAGACGCGCCCCTGGCGTGACGCCATTCGATCAGGCCGTCCGCACGCCGCCCGCCGGGTTGCCGGCCATGGCCAGCCAGAGCTGCTCGTCCCAGGGCCTCCCCGACAGGAGCATCGCGTCGTTCAAGGGCTTCGGGGCGGGGCCGGGGAAGGGGCGACAGGCCGCCATGGACAACATCCAGCGGCATGGCTCGGCGAGGTCGAATCCCCGCTTGAGGGCGCCGGACTGCTGCCCCTCCGCCAGGAGGTCCCGCAGGGCCGTCACGACCTCCTCCCGGCCCTCGTCGAGCCTTCCCCTGAGCCGTCCGAAATGCCGGAGGCCCGGGTCCCGGGAGATGGCGCCAAGGGTGCTTCCGCGGCCCAGGTGACGGCCGAGCAGGGCGCCCAGCTTCCGGAACTTCGCGCAGGACCAGAGGCCCTTCCGGTCGGCGTCCCAGGCGTCCAGTCCGGAAAGCAGCTCGCTCCAGGCCTGATCCACCAGACAGCAGGCCAGCCCCTCTTTCCCCTTGAAATGGTAGTAGATCATCGTGACGCTCAGGCCCGCTTCCTGGGAGATCTCCCGCATCGGGCCCCCCGCCAGGCCCCTGCGGGCGAAGACCCTCCTCGCGGCCGCCAGGAGCAGCTCGCGGCTGTCGGGCGCCGCGGCGCAGCGCCGTCCCCGGGGGTGACCGAATCCAGAGACTCCCATCCTCTCGATCATCATTCAAGCCCTCATGGACATCCGGACCGGGGTCCGGCGGTTTTCGGAGTGTACGTGGCGGTCCGTCCGCCCTCTTCAGGCCCCCGGTTCCTGGCCGCCCCGCGGGTGGAATCCCAGGGGATCGACCCAGCCGCTCAGGCTGGTCGGAAAGCGGATCGGGATGAACTCCCTGAAGTCGTAGGAGGCGATCCCTGCCGCGAGGAGGGGATCCGAGGCCAAGGCTCGCCCCAGGGCCGCGGGGGATTCCACTCGCGCGATCGCCAGGGTCCCGTTCTCGGGCTCGAGGGGGCCGTAGAGCAGGATGTATCCCTCTTCGTAGCCCTTCTGCATCATGGCGAGGTGCTGGTTGAGCAGGTCTTCGCCGACGGATTCGATCGGGATCCTCAAGGTGCACGTCACGACGTAGTGTTTCATGGGTTGCTCCGTGGAATCGCTGGATCCGGGGGAAGCGCGTACGGTCGAGACATCCTCGCCTCCGCGGCATCGGGCTGCTGGTCTCCCTGGAACGGTCATGGCTTCCCCGGCGGGGCGTCCTCCGGGCGCCCGGAGGAGGACCAGCCGCCGCCCAGTGCGAGGTAGAGCCGGATCACGGTCTTCTGCTGCTCGCAGAGGGCCTCGGCCAGGGACAGTTCCGCGGAGAAGAGCTGCCGCTGGGCGTCCAGCACCTCGAGATAGGGGGACACGCCGCCCTCGAAGCGCATGGTCGCGATGCGCTCGGCCTCCTTGAGCGAGCCCACGGCGGACACCTGGGCCTTGACGACACCCTTGGATGTCTCCACGCCCTTGAGGGCGTTGGAGGCGTCCCCCAGCGCGGCCAGGACCGTCCTCTCGTAGGCCGCCCTCGCCTGTTCCCAGCGGGCGACGGCCGCCCGGCGCTGCTGCCTGAGCTCCCCGCCGTGGAAGACGGGGGCGAGAAGTCCGCCGCCCAGGCTCCACGCCCTCTGGCCTCCGCCGGTCAGGTCGGAAAGCTCCAGGCTCTGGGCGCCGAGGCTTCCCGTCAGGCGCAGGGCCGGGAACAGGTTCGCCGTCGCCACGCCGACCTGGGCGTTGGCGGCCCTCAGCAATTCCTCGCTCCGCCTCACGTCGGGCCGGCGTTCCAGCAACGTCGAGGGAAGGCCAGGCGCCAGGCTCCTGGGGGGGAGCGCCTGGAGAGGATTGCCGCGCTGGATGGGCCCCGGAGCTCTCCCGAGCAGCAGGTTCAGCCGGTTCTCCTGCTCGTGGACGGCCTGCTCGAACTGGGGGATCGTCGCCTCCGCCAAGGCCACGGAGGAGGCGGACTGGCTGGTTTCCAGCTTGTCGCCGACGCCGCCCACCATGCGCCTCTCGACGAGGGCCAGCGACCGCCGCCGGACGTCCACGGTCCGCCTGGCCGTCTCCAGCTTCATGTCCAGGGCCTGGAGTTCGTAGTAGCCGCCGACGACGTCCCCGATCAGGCTGAGGAGCACGGCCCGCCTCCCGTACTCGGAGGCGAGGAACTGCGCCTGGTCGCTCTCCCGCGAACGGCGGATCCTGCCCCAGAGGTCCAGCTCCCAGCTGGCCGAAAGGTCGGCCGAGAAGTTGTTTCCCAGCACCGTCTCGGGGCCGGCCCCCGCCACGAGGCCCCGCTTGCGGGCCGCCGACGCTCCCGCGTCGAGGCTCGGCCAGAGGTGATTGATGCCTGCCAGGGCGCGGGCCTCTTCCATGCGCTTCACGGCGACCCGGAGGTCCCGGTTGTGGTCGATCGCTTCCGCGACCAGCGCCTTCAGGACGGCATCGTCGCGCACGATCTCCCACCAGCCCAGGTCCGATGAGAGCTCATCCTTCCCCGAAGGGATCCCGAAGGACTTCGGCACCTCCACCTCGGGGCGGCGATAGCCCGGGCCGACGGCGCAGCCGGTCGCCAGCGCCGCGACGAGCAGCGTTCCGCTCCACAGCCTGTAGTTCCTCTCCTGCATCAGGGCCTCCCTTCGGTTTCCGGGTTCGCGACCCCCTCGCCGGGGGGCGGCAGGCCTGCGGCGCCGGCCTCCCGCTTCCCGAACTTGTCCACGATCACGAACAGGGCCGGGATGAAGAAGACCCCGAAGACCGTCGCGACCAGCATGCCGACGCAGACCGTCACGCCGATGACCTTGCGGGCCTCGGCCATGGCGCCCGACGCGAACACCAGGGGCGCCACCCCCATGATGAAGGCGAAGGCCGTCATGAGGATGGGGCGCAGGCGCAGCCTGGCGGCGCCCAGGGCGGCGTCCACGGCGCTCATGCCCGACTCCCGGTGGGCCTTGGCGTACTCCACGATCAGGATGGCGTTCTTGGCCGCCAGGCCGATGAGGGTGATCATGCCGATCTGGGCGAAGATGTTGTTGACGTAGCTGCCTCCGAGCACCTGGGGCAGCAGGGTCCGCATCAGCCAGAGGCCCAGGACGGCTCCAAAGAGCGCGAAGGGCGTCCCGAGCAGCACGCTGAAAGGCAGGGTCCAGCTCTCGTACTGGGCCGCCAGGATGAAGAACACCACCACCAGGGCGAAGACGAACACCACGGAGCCCGTGCCGGCGGCCTTCTTCTCCTGGTAGGAGAGGTTGGCCCACTCGTAGCCGAAGCCCTGGGGCAGCACCTTGGCCGCGGTCTCCTCCAGGGCCCTGTGGGCCTCGTCGGAGCTGTAGCCCGCCGCGGGCACGCCGGAGACCTCGGCCGCGCGGTAGAGGTTGAACCGCGTCGTGAACGGGGCACCGTGGGTCTCCCTCATGGTCACCAGGGTGTCCAGGGGGATCATCTGGCCGTCGCCGCCGCGCACGAAGAACTGGCCCAGCGACTTGGCCGAGGTGCGGAACTCGGGCTCCGCCTGGAGGAAGACGCGGTAGATGCGGCCGAACCGGTTGAAGTCGTTGATGTAGGAACTGCCCAGCAGGGCGCCCATGGTCCGGTTCACCTCCTGGACGGGCACGCCCAGCTTCTGGGCCTTCTCCCGGTCGATGTCCGCGTAGACCTGGGGCTCGGAGGTGCGGAAGAAGGTGTTCACGCGGCCGATCTCGGGCCGCCTGGAGGCCTCCGCCACGAACTTCTCGGCCACGGCCGCCAGCCCCTCGGGCGTGCCGCCGGAACGGTCCTGGAGCATCATCGTGAAGCCCTCGCCCGTGCCGAGCCCGCTGATCGGGGGCGGACCGAAGGCGAAGACCTGGGCCTCGGGGATCTGCTTGTAGAACTCCAGGTTGATCAGGAGCATGGCGATGTCGAGCCGCTGCCGGACGCCCTTCCGCTCCTCCCAGGGCTTGGCCTGCACGAAGAGGATGCCCGTGTTCGAGGCGTTCGTGCCGGTCATGAGGCTGTAGCCCGAGGCCGCGGTGACATGCTGGACCACGGGGCTGCCGGACAGGATCGTCTGCGCCTTCCGGAGCACCGCCTCCGTCCGCTCCTGGGAGGCCGCGTCCGGGAGCTGGACGTTGACGAAGAAGTAGCCGTTGTCCTCGCTGGGCAGGAAGCCCGTGGGCACGGTCTTCAGCAGGCCGCCCGCCAGGAGCGCGAGGGCGCCCACGATCATCAGGCTGCGCGCCCCTTTCCGGACGAGGATCTGGGTCACGGACAGGTACTTCTCCGTGGCACGGCCGAAGACCCGGTTGAACCAGGCGTAGAAGGGATCCAGGACGTGCTTCTCGCCGGGCTTCCGGGCCCGCAGCAGCTTGGAGCACAGGGCGGGGCTCAGGGTCAGGGCGCTGATGGCCGAGAAGGCCACGGAGATGGCGATGGTGACGGCGAACTGCTGGTAGAGCCGCCCCGTGATGCCACCCATGAAGGCCACGGGCACGAAGACGGCGATGAGGATGAGGGCGATGGCGATCACGGGACCGCTCACCTCCTTCATGGCCTGGGCCGTGGCCTCCTTCGGCGCCATGCCCTGCTCGATGTGGTGCATCACGGCTTCCACCACCACGATGGCGTCGTCCACCACGATGCCGATGGCGAGCACCAGCCCCAGCAGGGAGAGCACGTTGATGGAGAAGCCCAGCAGGGGGAACACCATGAAGGTGGCCACCAGGGAGACGGGCACCGTCAGCAGGGGGATCAGGGTGGCCCGCCAGTTCTGGAGGAAGATGAAGACCACCAGGATCACGAGCGCCACGGCCTCGAACAGGGTGGTGACGATCTCCTTGATGCCCACGCTGATCGGCTCCGTGGTGTCGAGGAACCGCATGCACGCCATGTCCCTGGGGAAGCCGGGCTCCAGCTCGGCCAGGGCCTTCTCCACGGATTCCTTCACCTGGAGCGCGTTGGAGCCGGGCGCCTGGTAGACCCCGATGCCGGTCGTGGGCTTCCCGTCGGCCCAGGCCCTGGACATGTAGCTGAGGCTCCCCAGCTCGATGCGGGCCACGTCCTTGAGGCGGACCTGGCTGCCGTCGGGGTTCGAACGGACGATGATGTCCCCGAACTCCTCGGCGGTGGCGAGGCGCCCCTGGGTCTTCACGGTGTAGGTGAAGGAAGTGCCCTCCGGGGCCGGGGATCCCCCCAGCTGGCCGGCGGGCGTGATCTCGTTCTGGGCCGAGATGGCCGCCGTCAGGTCGCTCACCGTGAGGCCGAGGGTCATGAGGCGGTCGGGCTTGACCCACACGCGCATGGAGTAGTCGGTGCCGCCGAAGAGCCGCACGTCTCCCACGCCCTTCAGGCGCGCCAGCCGGTCCTTGATGTTGATGGCCGCGTAGTTCGTGAGGAAGCTGCTGTCCCAGGTGCCGTTTGGGGACGTCAGGGCATACATGAGCAGGGGAAGGGAAAGGGCCTTCTTGGTGGTGAGGCCGTACTGCTTGACCGCGGCCGGAAGGTTGGCGTCCGCCTGCCCCACGCGGTTCTGCATCAGCATGGTGGCGGTATCGAGGTTGGTGCCCACCTCGAAGGTGGCCTCGGTCTTGCACGTGCCGTCGTTGCCGTTGGTGGACTTGACGTAGAGCATGTTGTCCACGCCGTTCACCTGCTGCTCGATGGGCGTGGCCACGGCCTGTTCCACGTCCGGAGCCGCGGCGCCCGTGTAGGTGGTCTCCACCGAGACGTTGGGAGGGGTGATGTCGGGCATCTGGGTGATGGGCAGTCGCTCCATGGCCACGAGGCCCACGATGACCATGAGGATGGCCATCACCATCGCCAGGATCGGGCGGCGGATGAACGGATTCATGGCCTAGCTCCTCCCGGCGTAGGGCTTCGCCGTGACGGCGACGCCCGGCTTGGCCTGCTGGAGGCCTTCCACCACCACGGTCTCGCCGGCCTTCAGCCCCTCCTCCACCACCCAGTCTTGGTTGAAGCGGGGGCCCATCTTCACGGGGCGGATCTGGATCCTCCCCTTGTCGACCACGGCGACCTGGCAGGCCCCCTGGACTTCCTGGACCGCCCGCTGGGGCACCAGCACCGCGCCCTTCAGGGTGTCGAAGTTGAAGCGCACCTTCACGAACTGGCCGGGCCTCAGCACCCGGCCGGGATTTGGGAAGACCGCCCGCACGGTGATGGTGCCCACCTTGGGATCGATGGCCCGCTGGACGGCGTCGAAATAGCCCTTGGCAGGATAGAGGCTGCCGTCGGAGAGGACGAGTTCGGCCCTGGGCGCGCTCCGGCCTTCCATGGGGCTGTCGCCCCCCTTGGCCCGCTCCACCAGGCTCAGGTAGTCCCTTTCCTGCATGCCGATGAGCACGTGGATCGGATCCACCGTGGAGAGGGTCGTGAGCAGCGTGGAATCGCCCCGGCCCACCAGGTTCCCGGGCTTGACCTTGGCGAAGTCCGCCAGCCCCGAGCTGGGCGCGGTGATCCGCGTGTAGCTCAGGTCGAGGACGGCCTTGTCCAGGGCCGCCCTGGCCGCATCGACGCCGGCGCGGGAGGTCTTCTGGACGGACAGCGCCGAATCCAGGCTCTGGCGGCTCACCGCCTGCTGTTCCTCCAGCGGGCGCAGCCGGTTGACCTCCAGGTCGGCGAGGTGGAGCCTGGCCTCGGCCGAGGCCAGGTCGGCCCGGCGCTGGGAGACCACCGACTGGAAGGTCTTCGATTCGATGGTGAAGAGCAGATCCCCCTTCCGGACCTGCTGTCCCTCCTGGTAGTGGATCCCTTCCAGGTAGCCCTCCACGCGGGCGCGGATCTCCACGTCCAGCGAACCGGCCGTCTGGCCCACGAGCTCCATCACGACCGGGACATCCTGGACGGTGGACGCCTGGGTATAGACCTCGGGGGGAGGCAGCTGCACCTTCTTCTGGCACCCCAGGGCCGACGCCAGCCCGAGCAGGGCCAGCGACCCGGCGCCGGCGCGGAGAAGCGGCAAGGTTCCATGTTTCATGAGCAGACTCCGTCAGACAAGACCGTTCAGCATGTGGGGCTGAGGTTCTTCAGCCCGGAGAAGACGAAGGAAGACAACCGCTCGGACATCCCCGCGGGATCGGCCCAGCCGTCGAGGTGGCTCCAGACCAGGCGATCCGCCTGGTCCATCAGGGCATGTCCGAAACAGCTGCCCTGGATGACCGTGCCCCAGAGATCGATCTCCGGATCGCGGAGCTCCGGGCGGATCTCCCGGATGCAGGCCCTGATCTCCTGGACGAGGGGCAGCAGGCGGTCCCGCAGGAGGTCCCTCGTCTCGGACTTCGGGGCGCCGAGTTCGGACAGGAAAAGGCGCGTGGAGGCGTCCGCGGCGGCCTTGTCCGTTCCCCCGTGGGCGCACACCTGGGCGAGGACCCGCTCGATGAGCCGCCGCAGGCGGTCCTGTCCGGCCTCCTCGCCCGGTCCGGCCGGATCCAGGAAGGGGGAGGCCAGGTACCGGGAGAAGAGGTGCCGGATCACCTCGCGGTAGAGCCCTTCCTTGCTTCCGAAGTGGTAGAAGATGAGCGAGGCGTTCTTCCGAGCCACGGTTCCGACCAGGCGGACGGATGTCGCGTCGTAGCCGTACCTGGCGAAGCAGAGCAGGGCCGATTCCAGCAAGGCTTCCCGAGTGTCGGCGATGGAATGGCGAGGTTTCCGGCGCATACTTTCCAAATAGAACGGACGTTCAACCAACAACAAACTATCCAAATAGACATAGAGTTGCAAGCTCGAGATTCAAAAAGTTCGAACGAACGACCTATATATTGGAATAGAGATGCTTCCCTCCGGATCGAGGCCGAAGGCCAGCCCGGAAGACCGGCCGGTCAGGCCGGTTCCGGGGCAGCCTCTCCGGGACGAGCCGGGCTCAGGCCTGCCTGGCGGCGCCCAGGAGCCCGTGGAGGTAGAAGTCGACCAGCAGTTCCGATGCCAGGAACGAGCTGTGAGTCGCGACCGCGGGACCCCAGATGACCTTGTTCATCCCGCTCATCAGGCCGTGCCCCACTACAATGCCCAGGAGCGAAATCCCCAGGAAGACCACCTTCGCGTCCTCCAGGTCGGGGCGGAGGTGCTTGATGCACCGCTGCAGGATCTTGGTCCGGGGGGAAAAATGGTTGAAGAACAACTCATGAAGGCTGGAACGGCACTCCCGGATCTCCTGGAGCATGAGCTTTGCGGCGGCCTCGTGTTCCGGGCTGCCCGCTCTCGCCTCGGGCACGCCCTCGAGATAGAAGTAGTGGATCTGCTCCCGGAGCATGGCGAGGGCCTCCATCTGGTCCCGCGGCTCCCGGTCGGTATCGGGCTCCGACATCCTCGCCAAGCCAGGCAGGCCGTGCCCCAGGATCCATTTGAAGACCGCGACGTAGAGGCCCTCCTTGTTCCCGAAGTAGTGGGAGAAGAGCGAGATGGGACGCTTCGCTTCTTCGGCGATCATCCGCATGCTGGCCCCGTCGTAGCCGTGCGCCGCGAAACAGACCAGCGCCGCGCGAAGCAGCTCCGCCCTGGTGTCGTGGGGATTGTGTTTCATGCCGTTCCGAGGATAGCATCCCAGACTCCCGGCCAGGCCTCGGAACGGCATCACGTCATGAAACCTGGCACGCGCGGATGGACCCGGGCGCCGTGCGGAAGGCCCCACCCTTCCGCGCGGCGCCTTCGGGGACTACACGAAGGAGCAGTCCTGGGCCCACTCCTCCTCGAACGCTTCGAGGGCCCGGGCCGGCCGGGCGAGCGTCTCCGACTTCTGGGACGGCTCCGGCCTCGGCCGGGAAGCCGAGGGGGGCCGGACCGGGGCGCCCGGGATCAGGGTGGCGATGTGCCTCCCATCCAGGAACAGGAGCGCCCGCTCGAAGGGAAGGTCCATGGCCTGGTCGAGCGGCAGTCGATCCGCGCCGCGGGCCAGCTCCGAAGGAACCAGCCGCATCTCGGTCCTGGACGGCTGGGCGTCGACCAGATGGCGGCCCGGTTCGAGCCAGCTCTGGGGAAGCCCGTCCTGGATCCGGAGGGCCATGCAGCCGTCCGGCACGAACAGTTCGGACCGGCAGGCCCGAGGGTCATCTCCGGGATGGAACAGGCTGCGCAGCCATTCCAGACCTTGGTTGAGACTCAAGGCATGCTTGAACATGGAAAAACTCCTGAGAAATGTGTTGAAACAGGACCATTCGATGGAGAGGCCCCGCGCCCGTCGGCGAGGACTCCCTGTGGGTGCTTTCTGCTGGCCCGGCCTCAGCCCTTCACGCACATCACCTGGGTGAAGGTGTGGATGGGCTCCACCAGGTCGCGCTGGTGGGCCATGACCTGGCCGATGTCCTTGTAGGCGCCGGGAAGCTCGTCGAGGATCCCCGGGTCCTTGCGGCATTCCACGTGCTTCGTCTGGAAAGCCGCGTCCGGGAGGCGGAAGGTCCGCCTGGCTTGGGTCCTGGACATGCGCCGGCCGGCGCCGTGGGAGGCGGACTCGAAGGACTCCGGCGAGCCGAGACCCCTGACGATGTAGGAGTTCGTGCCCATCGAGCCGGGGATGATGCCCAGCTCGCCGGGTCTCGCCCGGATGGCCCCCTTGCGGGTCACCAGGACCTGCTGGCCGAAGTGCTCCTCCCGGGCGACGTAGTTGTGGTGGCAGGCGACGAGCGCCCCGAAGGTGACGGCGGGAAAGAAGTCCGCCAGGACCCTCTCGAGCAGGTGCAGCATGGCCGCGCGGTTCTCCCGGGCGTAGGCCTGCGCCCAGAAGACGTCGTTCCAGTAGGCCTCGAACTCCGGCGAGCCCTCCAGGAGGACGGCCAGGCTCCGGTCCGCCAGGACGGCGTTGTGGGGAAGCCGCCTGGCCTTGGCGATGTGCGCCTCGGCCAGTTCCTTCCCCACGTGGCGGCTGCCCGAGTGGAGCATGAGCCAGACCGCCTGGGTCTCGTCGACACACAGCTCGATGAAGTGGTTCCCGCCCCCGAGGGTCCCCAGCTGGAGCATGGCCTTGCGCTCGAGGCCCCGGACCCGGGGATCGAGTGCGCCGTATCGGGCGAAGAGGGCCTCGGCGGGAGCCCAGGCCAGCGGCTCCCGGTGTTCGTGGAAGCCGGCGGGGATCGCCCGTTCCACCGCCAGCCGGAGCTGGCGGAGGGAATCCGGCAGCCAGGCCGCCTTGAGCGAGGTCTGGAGAGCGGCCATGCCGCAACCGATGTCGACGCCCACCGCGGCGGGCGCGACGGCTCCCTTCATGGCGATCACGGAACCGACGGCGGCCCCGATGCCCGAATGGACATCCGGCATCGCGGCGACGTGGGAGAAGACCCACGGCAGCGCCGCGGCGTGCCTGAGCTGGTCAAGGGCTTCGCCTTCGACCTCGCCCGGCGGGGCCCAGACCTTGATCGGAACCCGTTCCCCGGCGAGGGTGGTCCACGACATGACGACTCCTTCCATAAGTTTCATCCTTTCCGGAAAGCCCGGCCAGTGCCGCCGGACCTTCGATCGATGACGGCCGGCGGCCTGCGCCGGCGTGACTGAAGTTCACGAAACGGGTTTTCATCTCACGCACCTCCTTGGGGTTGTTATTTCTTAGTTAATTGAATTAATAAAAAAATACATAGCATGCATTTTTTTGCAATTATGTATCGAAAAAATCCAAATCCTCTCCCCCCGATATGGAATCGGGAGCGAACGGCATATCCGGTTTGTGGCGGCAGGAGGGAAGGATCCGGGCCATCGTTCACGAATCAAAGAGCCCTCGCCCGGCCGCCGGGGGGTGACCTCCATGCCGGTCAAGGCCGGGGGGAGGACCCCGTCATGAAGAGCGTCGGGAATCCCCGCGGGGATTCCCCTGGGTGGATTCCGGTGGCTGCCGGCGGCAGGAGGCCGCGGGCCGTCAAGGCATGACTCCACCGGAGGAGGTCGAGGCGCGGGTCTCTTTCGCGACCACGCCCCTTGTCACGGGTGGAGCGTGCGCCTCAGGAGAAGGCGGGTCCGTCCTGGGAGAGCGAATCTCCGCTGCGGCC
>Ga0209099_1004098_pt1 | contig 11304 bp, 13 predicted proteins | sample AD_JPNHW2_MetaG_FD_184430 | JGI IMG/M metagenome (GOLD analysis project Ga0209099, IMG submission 184430) | Active sludge microbial communities of municipal wastewater-treating anaerobic digesters from Japan - AD_JPNHW2_MetaG (SPAdes) (version 2) | ecosystem: Engineered > Bioreactor > Anaerobic...
GGCCGGAAGATTCTGAATAAAACCGACGGTATCTGTTAAAAGGATTCCTATTTCGGGAGTAATGTAAACTGATCTTGTATAGGAATCTAGTGTTGCAAAAAGCCGGTCTTCCACAAACAGGTCATCTTTTGCCAGAAGGTTTATCAGTGTTGATTTACCGGCATTTGTGTAGCCTACAACTGCTCCGAGAAATTTATTATTCCGGGCGTTCCTGGTTCTTCTTCTGTGTTCCTCATATTTTTTAAGTTTATCCTTGAGTACGTCTATTCTTCTCAAAATGTGTCTTTTGTCAGTTTCGAGCATTGCCTCGCCGGGCCCTCTTGTTCCAATTCCTCCACCAAGACGGGACAGTACTCCTCCGAGTCCTTTGAGCCTCGGAAGGATATATTTTAATTGCGCTAATTCAACCTGGATTTTAGACTCTGCACTTCTTGCTCTTCTGGCGAAGATATCAAGTATAACTTCGTTCCTTCCAATCACGCGGCATTTTAATTTTTCTTCAAGATTACGTATCTGTGCAGGACGTATATTTGCAAGATCAAACACTATAAGTTTGAGTTCTTTCTCTTCAATAATTTTTTTTACAATATCAATATATCCTGTACCGAAGATATAAGCAGGATCTAAAGCATCACGTTTTATTGTAATTGAGTCGACAATCACAGCCCCGGCGGTTTTAACAAGAAGTTTAAGTTCATCAAGGGAGTAATCTGCTTTTTCTCTGTTTTCACCTTTAATATGTAGTGATATTAAAAGTGCTCTTTCATCTTTCGATGAAGCTATTCGGTTTACTGAGGCATCCATTAAATTCTATCTTCGTTCCGGTTTTTATTTTATGTCTGCTGAACCAACCGAGGTTAACTTCAAGTGCAAACATTGCAGGTTTTATAGAATTATATGTTACTGAGACGTCAAGTGGTTTCATATGATATATTTCATTTATTATACCGTTTCTATCGATATAAGCGATATCAAGAGGTATTAGTGTATTTTTCATCCAGAAATTAAGTTTTTTCTCTCTTTCGAAAACAAAAAGCATTCCTTCGTTTTCATTTAGCGATTCCCTGTACATCAGCCCTTTTTCTCTTTCGGAGTCAGAATCTGCTATTTCCGCATTAAGTTTTATTCTGGTTCCGTTCCCTGAATGGAGATATATAAGACATTTTTTATTCAGAGGAGCAGCAAAAACCGCAACGAATATGAAAATAAAAAAAGCTGTCAGGCAACTGTTTCTAAAACTCCCCATGATATTCGATCCTGATTATTCTGTTAGGCTTCTGGTCATCCTGCATTATTACGGCAATTTCAAAACCAACGTGATCAAAGTAATTATATTTTAATCCAACATTATAGAGCCACTCGTCGTTATCTCTGAAATTCCAGTAGACTCTCTCCATCTCAACCTGGAATCTGAAGAATTCACCAAGCGGAATATCAAGAGATGCAAAATAAGATGTATTTTCCGGTTTATAATATGGCTGGGTAGGAGTTCTTATGCCTGCACTTAGAAACTGTTCTGAATCCAGCAGATATATTGAACCGGTAAGAACGAAATACGGGCCATATATGACCCTGTTCAGTTCATTATCGGTATTCTCTTCTACTCCGTCATAGCCGACATAAAATGAATCGTAACCGGCTGCAAGCACAATAGGAAATACCTCCCATCCGTCATTGAACTTTACTTTTCCGATTACCCCGGGAACATTAAACTTTGGATCATCCCTGCCGATTGCGCTCTGAACATCAACGGAAACTCCAAGATAAAAAATATCATGCAGGCCGAGAAAAGTTTTTAATTCCATCCCGCCGTTATCGTATTCCAGGAATGAAAGCTTATATGTACCTTTTGCTATGGTAAAAGCTGTCGGCGTGTCTATAACAACTGTCTGTTTCCCCTGTGCAAAAGAGTATCTGGGGATAATAATATTGAGAATGAGCAGAATCAGTATATTCAGCCTGAATAAAAATTTCATAAAGGGTACCATGAATAATGTTTTCTTATTCTATCGGCTGATTCACAGATTAAATATATTATATTTTATCATGCGCGCAGCAGTCAGGAATCAGTATAAATTCTGAACTGCTATAAGCTCGCGGATACCGGTTTCTGCAGCCTTAAGCATTTCATCAAGCTGTATCCTTGAAAAAGAAGCCTGTTCGCCTGTTCCCTGTATCTCTATGAATTCGAGGTTTCCGTTCATCACTATATTCATGTCGACATCTGCTTTGGAATCTTTTTCATAATCGAGGTCGAGGTGAACAACATTATCAATAACACCAACAGAAATAGCTGCTATATTTGAAATAAGAGGATTTTCCTGAATAAGCCCTTCCCGAAGCATCCTGTCAACGGCCAGTTTCATTGCGATATAACCGCCTGTAATAGAAGCAGTTCTGGTGCCTCCATCTGCCTGTATAACGTCACAATCAACGTATATAGAGTATCCCGGTATTTTCCCCAGATCTATCCCCGCCCGGAGAGATCTCCCTATAAGTCTCTGTATCTCTACAGAACGTCCGTCACGCTTCATAAAGTCTCTTTTGGTTCTGGAGGATGTTGAATACGGAAGCATCGTATATTCAGCGGAGAGCCAGCCTTTATTCTTTTTTTTTGCATGTTCAGGAACATCGTCGGCAATATTAACAGCACATATTACTTTCGTGTCGCCCATACCGAAAAGAACTGACCCGTAAGCATTTTTACAAAAATCTTTTTGAACAGTAATTTCTCTAGTAGAGAAACTCTCCTCTTTCTTCACTTTTTTTGAGTTCATCATCCAGTTCCTTATTTTTTTCTTTGAGTTTTTTTATTTCTTCCAGGTCTTTTATTTTTCTATCTATATTCTTATGGTAGGGATTGTAATCTTTAACAGTATTAAATTCATCGATCGCGGAGTCAAGGTCATCGGCGACAAAGTGTTTAATTCCTTTTTTATAGTGAACTTCCGCTTTGAGTTTATCTCCGACAGTAATAACCTTTGGTATAAGTTTAACAGTAACGCTTAAGGAATAAACAGGCCCGAAAATTCCATTATCCGAATAAGATGTATCAACACTGAATGCTGTATTCTGTACAGCGTAGTTGAATCCGAAACCTAATGAATAGGTGCCTGCGTCATTAAATCTCCACCCTCCCCGTATGTAAAGAAGTTCCATATAGTTGAATTCAATGCCCGCATTAACACGGAAGCTTTCTTCAAAAAGATATGTAAAATCATAAAGGTCAGAAGTATTGATGAAATTTTCCGCCATGTCCAGGTTGAAACCGAACCATTTTGTAGGCTTGTATGATGTACCAAGCCTTATCATTCTCGGCAGCGGGTCATCCATCGCTTTTGTCCCTACATTAAGAATAGAGAAACCAACATGAAAATTTCTGATCGGGCTGTCAAAGGGTGAATACAGATACATTCCTTTCAGTATCCCGAAGTCTGCTGCGAATGAGCTTACAAAGAGAGTATCGATTTTCTGATAAACATATTTAACTGATCCGCCAATGTAGAGAGGACCAAGATCGTATCCGTAACCTGTTGTAAAATTACCGTTGTAGAACTGAACTTTTCCTGTTGTTTCGCCGTTAATATCAATTTTATCGAAAGCCGGAACCCAGAAAAATGAGTTTGATACTCCAAGCCATCCGCCATACATAGGATATGCAAGACTTAAATTTTCGAATCTTGAATCAAGAATAAGTTCATTGTGAAAAACGGAGAATACCGGGTACCTGATGGAGCCGAGACCGGCTGGATTATAATATATGGAATTGACGTCATTAATTTCTGCTGCAAAAGCTTCACCCATGGCAAGAGGCCTGCTCCCGACACCGAGCTCAAGAAAGGCAGCACCGGAGGTTCCAATGCTCCCTTCAGCATAAAGAATTGCTGTTCCGGAGAAAAGAATGGAGGCAGTCATTATTATTATAATTAACCTGTTCATAATATTCCAATCAGAATACTATATGTTCGGGAATTATGCAAGAAATTAATCTCATTGGATAAACTACAGAAAAAGATTAACAAATTCTTTGCTGTTGAGATATTCATTATAGTCGATAGACTGCATTTCAATCATCTCAATATCGGAGTTAACTCTATCGATTATAATATTTATATCACCAAGCTCTTCTGCTGTTGTTATCAGAACCGCCCTGTTAATACTGATTCTTAAAATTAGAGAATTCTTTTTAAGTACTCTTCTTATTTTTGATAAAAAAAACTTCAGTATAAATATATTATCCTTAGCTGAATAATCTTTCAAAGTAATTATATAACTTTTTAATTTGGAATTAACTGCTGATTTAATAAACAATTCTATCATAAGAAGAGTGTCTTCATATGAATAATTTTTGATACTGAAACTAACCTGGTTTTTCAGAAAATAAATAATCAAAGGGAGCGCTGCAGTTTCCTTTAATGTTTTAAAAATTTTGTCAGGTTTGAAGTTTTCATCAGCATTAAGTTCAATGAGAAGTAAGGGAGAGAGAAACTCTTCGAATTTGTTGATTCTGCTTTCGGATGTTTTAAAAATAATTGAACCATGGAAAAGTGAAGATATTTTTATAATATAGTATGCCCGTGGAGCGAAATCTCCTGCTTCTTTGTTCATGAATTTTTTAGAAAAAAACGGATCTGATTTTATTAAATCAGGTTTTAAAACAAAACCTTCAGCATGTCCGTTTATCTGCAAAACAACCGGATCATTTATGCTGAAGTACATATCAGATGAGTATGACTGATCAAGAAAATTGATGTCGCTTCTATATGCTTTATCGTTAAAATTATATTTTAAAATCTGATATTTCGAATAGCCGCACTGCAGTAAACCTGCTTTTATGTAATCTGCGGTATCATCAATATCATCGTAGACATTAATATCTGTATCGAAAGGATTATAGCATGAGGAAACTGTCTGTAAATCATCTTCATGTTTTAAGCGGTAGATTAGTTTTTCACATGTCATAAGCAGGGAATTTTTTTCTATTGAATCAAATTCATTATAAGTATCAGCAGGTTCTTCACTCATTCTCTCGTTGTTGAAAATTTTATTAACAAGCGAACCTAACTCGGTATTAAATGTTTTCTCTCTGAGAAGATTTCTCTCCTGAGGTTCCGCTGTGACTTCACCATCAAGATCATTTACAGTGACAATCTCAAGCTCTGTTTTAAGGTAATTCTCCGGCTTCAAACATTCCTCCATTATTATAACTATTAACGGAAAAAAAACAATTCTACTTGATAACAATTGATGCACATATATCTGCAATATTAAAATAAATAATAATGTTAAGAAGGACGTTTCATATGTCATAATTATCGGAATGAATAGTTTTTATAAAAATTTTGATTTTAATAATTTTAAAGTACTTCATGATTGAAATAATGTAACTGTGCCTCCGTCTGTGATAATCTTAACGCGGACGTGAGTCACAATAATTCTACATTAGTAGATCGAGCTCACCAGCCGCATAGCTGAACCGGTTTAGAATTATTTTTTAGCTTATATCTGATATCCGAAAGTACACTTCAGTTAAATATTGATCATAAAAAAGTGCTATCACTTATTTTTTCTTAAAGCAAAATTTTTTATTAAAATATTGTTGACACAAAGTGTGATAATTTGTTATTAACCTTCTTGTCTTTAAGTATATTCCTCTGTAGCTCAGTCGGTAGAGCAGTTGGCTGTTAACCAATTGGTCGTAGGTTCGAGTCCTACCGGGGGAGCATAAACCATAAGATAAAAAAACGTACTTTAACAGTACGTTTTTTTATGCCTTTTTTATTTCAATAAAATCTTCCGATTATTATTCTGAAAATTCAAGTTTAGTGACTGTTTAGCCGATAAAATAATTAGAGGTACTTTATGCTTAACGAAATCGGCATAACCAAACTTTCCAAATATCACTTTTATAAGAATGAAATAAATTTTTTCAACAAATACCAGAGTGAAATAATTACAAAATTCGGAAGTATTGAAAATTTACCTCTGCAGGTTAAATATAATATTGAGAGGGAGAAGGCAAGACTTGAGAGATACGCAATAGAAAACTGCATTCAGGACATATCAGAAGAAATTTATTCATCAGAAACAACGCTTTAAGCTGACAGTATTGGATTTTTAAAGTATAATCAAATCATCTCTGTTTATTACCTCGTCAAAGAAATGCCCGTTAAGCAGATTTTTAATCTCGCTGGTTTTTTTACCTTTAATTACAAACAGTTCATCTGAGTTATAATTAACTATACCTTTTGCAAAAATTTTATTATTATAATCAGCAATACCGATGACATCACCCATTCCGAATTTTCCCTGAATATCAACCACACCGGTAGCAAGAAGAGATTTTTTACCGCTGACCAGAGCTTTAACAGCACCATCATCTATGGTAATGGAACCTCTGGTCTTTCTCATACTTATCCATTTTTTTCTTTCATTGATTTTAATTTTTTCTCCGGCAAAGAGAGTCCCTTTCCGCTCGCCGGACATAATTTTAGTCAGTATACCGTTCTCTTTCCCGTCAGCAATTACCATTAAACCGCCGAAACGCATTATCATCTCGGCAGCATTTACTTTTGTAATCATACCTCCGGTCCCATGAGAAGTCCCCGCACCCCCTGCTCTTCTGCGTATATCATCAGTAATTTTGAATATTTCATATACCGGTTCAGGATCATCAAGTTCATAATAAAACCCGTCTATATCGCTGAGTAGAATAAGAAGATCCGCTTCGATGAGATTGAATACATGAGCAGATAAGGTATCATTATCTCCGAATTTTATTTCAGTAACCGTTACTGTATCATTTTCATTTATTATGGGGATTACATTCATTTTAAAAAGCGAGTCCAGCGCATTGCGTGCATTAAGGAAACGTTTTCTGTTCCGCATATCATCTTCAGTGAGGAGAATCTGCCCTATATTAAAACCCAGTTTATCGAAACACTTTTTATATTCATTCATCAGGACAGCCTGTCCAACTGCAGCAAGGGCCTGTTTTTCGGGGATTGAAAGGTTATTTCTGTCCAGTTTTAAAACACCGGCACCTGATGAGATTGCTCCGGAGGTAACGATTGCAACTTCATATCCCATCTCTTTAAGCCCGGCAATATCTGATGCAAATTTTAAAATTTTTGTCGAAGATATAGTATCAGAACCGGTGATCGAAGATGAACCTATTTTCACCACTATCCGCCTGGTCTTTCGAAAAAAATCACTCCGTTTCATTATGTGTCTCCATTAATTTTCTGATTTCAGAATATAACAGTTTTAATTTATCATCAAGTAATACAGAAATAGGAATTACATCTCCTCCAAGCTCTTTAGTTTTTGAAGAAAGTTCCTCATCCGTGATTAGATCTATTTTTGAAAGAATAATTTTGCTTTTCTTATTGAGAAGTTCAGGATTATAAGTATTCAATTCGCTTTTTAAAAGTTCAAGAGTATATTTGAGATCTTCTTCTGATGAATCAATAATATAGAGTATGCATTTTACTCTTTCAATATGCTGCAGAAATGATAACCCGAGGCCATGACCAAGATGTGCACCTTCAATTATTCCCGGAATATCAGCTATCTTGTAAACGGTACTGTCATTATATTCAACCACTCCAAGATTGGGCGTGAGGGTTGTAAAGGGATAATCTCCAATCTTGGGATTCGCGTTTGTAATAGCTCCGAGGAGAGTTGATTTTCCCGCATTTGGAAGTCCCACAAGCCCTATGTCTGCAATTAATTTAAGATTAAGGTTAACCAATAACTCCTCACCCGGTATGCCCGGCTGAGCAAATCTGGGTGTCTGGTGCGTTGCTGATTTAAAAAAAGCATTTCCTCTGCCGCCTACACCGCCTGATGCTATTTTGAACGGAATATCCTCTTCAAGAAGATCTACAATTACTTCATCTGTTTCACTATTGATAACCATTGTACCGGGTGGAACTTTTATTACAAGATCTTCGCCATCTTTTCCATGCATGTTTGACCCGGAACCCTGCCCGCCGTTGTCGGCTTTATAGACTCTGTCAGAAAAAAAATGTGACAGGTTGTAAAAACGTCTATCAGCTATAACATAGACATCTCCGCCTTTCCCGCCGTCACCGCCGTCAGGGCCGCCGTATGGAATATATTTCTCTTTTCTGAAAGCAACACATCCCGGGCCTCCATTTCCTGCTTTTATATGTATAGATATTACATCTGTAAATTTTGACACTTAACTAACTCCCTTAGAAAAACAAAATCGCGTATGAAATCATACGCGATAATAATTTGCTCTTATTTTAATTTCAAATAAAAATCAGGCTGCTGGATAAACAGATACCTTTTTTCTTTTTTTATCATATCTTTCAAATGTTACATATCCGTCAATAGTTGCAAAAAGTGTATCGTCTCCGCCTTTACCAACATTGGTTCCAGGATGAACTTTTGTTCCCCTTTGTCTTATAATGATGGTTCCGCCCTTTACAAATTCACCGCCGAATTTTTTTACTCCAAGTCTTTGAGAATTCGAGTCTCTTCCGTTTCTGGTGGATCCGCCACCTTTCTTATGTGCCATAACGCAACTCCTTAATCATTGACAAATTCAATTTTGATTTTATCAGGATATTCACCATTAATCTCTAACAATCCGATTAAAAGTGACTCAATCAAAAGTTTTAATTTCGATCTATCTTCAGCAGAAACATTATCCAAAGTTATTAACGAACTTAAGAATCCCTCATCCCTGCTTATCTGCTGTTTAATCTTTAATAGTCTGGCAACAGTTAATATAAAAGTCTGGGAAAGAGCTGATATTGCTGAACAGAGAATATCATTCCCTTTTTTATTTAAATCTGAATGTCCGGATATTTCTAAATAAATTGTACTACTAATATCTAAATCAATTTTTTCATTAAAAACAATGTTTTTAAAAACTATTGTTATCAATTTTAGCTTGCAGTTACATCACTGATTTTGATTTGTGAATAAATTGCTCTGTGACCGATTGTTCTTGTATAGTTCTTACGTTTTTTGAATTTTATTCCAAAAACCTTATTACCTTTGATTTCACCAAGTACTTCAGCTTTAATCTGAACATTACTTAAATATGGTTTACCTACTCTGATGTCATCATTATCTGAATAAAGAAGAACTTTATCAAGTGTGATATTGCTTTCTGTTTTCTTCAATCTATCAACATTTATAACCGCATCTTTTTCGATTTTATACTGCTTTCCAGCTATTTCTACTATTGCGTACATTTCGTTATCCTTTCATTCAACTTAATAATAAGGCTAAGAAGATTTATATCTTCTTAATTTGGGCCCACAAGGAATCGAACCTTGCACCTACTGATTATGAGTCAGCCGCTCTAACCTACTGAGCTATGGGCCCGTTATTACTTTAGCCATATATCTCTATCACTTTTTTTATGTCAAGAAAATATTGTAAAAAACCTAATGAGACATAAAAAAGTTTCTATCTTAATACAAATTCGGTAATGAATGGATTGTTGTCGTCATTACCGAACAATTTTTCCTTGTTCATTTCCTCGGCATCACTGTATGCTTCAATGATTCCTACAAAATGTACAACTATCGTAATAAAAAATAAAAAACCTGTAAGAAGAAGATAATTTTTATAAGCAACTGTGCCTGAATCGGCGAGCATGGTTTTAACCATAAAATAGCCGGTTGCAGTATATCCTATTCCCGCAGCAAGACAGAATCCGAAACCCTTCGCATCATTGTTGAGATAAAAATGACCTCCTCCGGGCATTATAACGGACAACAGGCATACCAATCTCGGGTTAACTTCTTCTTTTTCATCTGTTTTTTTATCAGTATTATCGTATCTTTCAGTTTTTTTTTCTTCAGGTTTATTTTTATTCAGATTTTCCGGCTCATTGGTTTTTTTTACAGACTCGCTTTCCTGTTTGTCCGGTTTAATCTCACCGAGTGTTATTGCTGATAAAGATGGTATAAAATAAATACTCGCCAGAAATATAATTAATGTAATGACTGAAATAGTTTTTTTCATAAATTTTTTTCTGGAAATAGAATTATAAAAATGATACTCTATTCCTTCCCTCTTCCTTGGAAATATATAACGCTCTGTCAGCCCGCTCGATGAAGCTCTGTTTTGTCTGATCAATTGCAGGATCAAACTGTGCGACACCGACTGATATTGTTACGTTAAGTACTTCTTCATTAAACCTTAAAGACGAAGATTCGATAGACGACCTGATTCTTTCCGCGACAATAATCGCTTCATTTATATCAGTTTTCGGAAGAATAACAGCAAACTCTTCACCGCCATATCTCGCTCCGATATCAATTAATCTTATGTTATCTTTGAAAACTGCGGCGACGTTCTTTAATACCTCATCTCCTGCAACATGGCCATATGTATCATTAAAATTTTTAAAATGGTCTATATCCGCCATTATCAAAGAGAGAGGCCTGTCATATTTTGTTGCTCTGTTTATCTCCTCAACAAGGATGGTCTGAAAATAATGATGAATCTTTAGCTTTGTCATCATATCTGTAGTTGCCATTTCGTATAGTCTTGCATTGTTGATGGCAATACCCGCCAGTGATGCAATGTTAAGTATATATTCAATTTCGGATTCAATAAACGGTTCATCATTTATTCTGTCGCCGAGTATTATAATACCATTAATTTCGCCTTTGCTCATCAGTGGTACAAGGATATCCGGTTTAAGAGCCTTCATTATTTCAGAGGATTCATCTTCTATGTCTCCGATTATTTCCTTATAGGTATAACATCTGTAATCATTCTCAATGAATTTTATCAATGGAGAATTTATTGGAAAAGAATACTCGATAGTATGATCAAGATCAAAACCTTTATAGTTTCTGTGAAGTGTGAACTTCTCGCCTCCAAGCACTTTGACCAGAAATATGCCTGCGTTTAAAAGCTGCAGCTGTCCCATGCAGGTTAATAGAATTGAATCAATAAGAATATTATAATCGAGTGTTGAATTAAGCCCTTTGCTTATTTCAATGAGCTGATGAAGGTCATATATCTTTTTTTCATATTGTTCAATAAGCGGGGGGAATTTAACATCACCATCAAATTTATCAAAAGAATCCATTATAGTCCTCACATTGATTTTCTAATTTAAACTAAAACAATAATAATTAAAAAACAGTAATAAATCCCATGCGTCTGTTATCTCAGGCAAACCTGCTGAATATTTAATAAACAAACAATATCTAAATAGTGAATTACTGTAATATCTGCAATAATCAAGTAAGCTTTATTTTTATATAACATTACTTAATCTGGAAAAGTTTTCAATAATTTTCA
>Ga0209099_1004100_pt1 | contig 11300 bp, 6 predicted proteins | sample AD_JPNHW2_MetaG_FD_184430 | JGI IMG/M metagenome (GOLD analysis project Ga0209099, IMG submission 184430) | Active sludge microbial communities of municipal wastewater-treating anaerobic digesters from Japan - AD_JPNHW2_MetaG (SPAdes) (version 2) | ecosystem: Engineered > Bioreactor > Anaerobic >...
TTCTACCAGCCAACCCGGTCTGCATATCGGTGCAAGTACTATTAATTTAGGCGTATCAGCAAATTTCTCATCAAACATTCTTTTTACAGATTGATAATCGGCAATATCACGCAAATAAACAATCAGCTGCATGAGATCATCAAAAGAGCATTCGGCTTCCTGCAAAAGCGCTTCAACATTTTCCCACATTCTGTAAACCTGTTTCTCCACGTCACCGGGATGCAAGATAGTTCCCTCATGATTAATACTGGCTGTTCCGCTGATATAAACTTTCCTGCGATCGCCAAAATCAACACTTACTCCACGCTCAAATGTAACGCCGTAATCGTATGTAGGACTTAGATTTTCTTTTGCATAAAGAAATTTCACCTGACCTTCATCCAGCCCTTTAACAGCATACGTATCCATTACAACTTTTGTGTCCGGATCGCCGGTACTTCCTTCAATGCCTGTACTGGCAATATAATGTGTGTTTTCAGTCAATCCGTTTAGTCGGAAGTTGTCTTTGCGGGCTTCAACCACACCCTGATAATTTACATCAACATCACGTACAAAAAACCAGGTTCTCAGACAGTCTCTTTCAATGGTACATTCTCTGTCTGATAATTGTTTTTCATATACTTCCAGTAATTGTTTTGTTTGTTCATACGAATTTACGCTTTCGTTGCCATTATTTATAGAGTTATCTGTAGTGTAATAATGGCGGTAATTGTTGTGTTCATGAAATGACAGCCCGTCATTACCAACTTTCATATCTGTATGAAGCTGCATCCACAGAGCGATTTTACTTCCATCGAGCAACGGTTGCTTGATATAACATACCGGACAATCTAAAACATCAGCCATCTCTGCTGAAATTTGTACCTGTTGATTAGCCGGATCGGTCAAAAACCATCTTGCCGAAAACACAGAAGCATGTTGTAATTCTCTTTCTGATAAAACCTTTACTATAGCCGTACGGAATGATTGTATCTGTTGGCTGAAACTTCCTTCCGGTTTATCTAAATGCATGATAGCCTGCATTTCTTTCACTTTATGATGAGGCTCAACAATGGCTATTTCAGCAGTTACATTTAAATCAGGATATTTTTTTTGTAGATAATTCATTCAAAATTATTAAAGAACAAAAAGAAGGCGGGCAAAAACCCGTCTTCTTTATAATTAAATTGTTAGATTTATTATATTGAAATGTTTTCAATATGTAAGAACGGAATTTTAAGTCCATTCTTACATATTAAATAGTTTAAATAACGAAAAGAACTTTTTAATAGGTAAAGCCTTCTCGTTTAAATAACCAGAACCAACCTTCAGAATCATTTCCAGGAGTAAAAGGATCAGTAGGATACATTAAAATCATTTCATCGTTGGTAAGTTTCTTGATATCAAAAGTATAAACTACTTTTTGACCATTATTTTGAGCAATTCCATGAGGAATTGTTGTTCCTATAAAGGTAACTGAGCCTATACTTGTTGATGCTTTATGAGAACCCATATCAAATGAAAAGTTTCCGGTAGTAGTCACTCCTCTTTCAGTTCTTGAAAATTTTAAGCCATTCAATGTAAATGTCATTTTTGCAGTAAGATCAATATCCGGTTCAGCATCAGCAGCAGATTTGCCCCACCAATTAGGAACTCCTGAACTAATACTATTTCCATTACCCCATATTCTTTGTGGTCCTGTGTATGTGTTATCAACAGCCCAAACCCAGGTTTTTACACCTGAACCGCAGAAATAACCATATTGAGGTTCAACAGGGAATTTAATTTCATCAACTTTCGTGGTAAATTTCTTAGTTAAGACAGTACCATCAGCAGCCATAGCTTTCAATGTAATTTCGATGTCACCAGGAACAAATAATATCATTTCTGTATTATTCGAAGTGTAAGTTTTAACACCGTCAGTCCATTGGCAACTAACCGGACTTGTACAACTAACTATTACTTTATTTGTCTTCTTCGTTCCATCCATTACAGGAGTTACCGTAGCCTGAAGTTCGTCTGCAGAAGTAATTATAGTTCCCATATCTACGGGATTTACAATCGGTTCACAGGCAGAGAAGAGTGCTACGAGAATAAAGGCAGATATTATATAAAATATTTTATTCATAATCTCTATTTTTTATTTGTTTATTTTACAAAAATTATTTCCAGCCAGTATAATTAGTATCAGCAGTACCCCAGCCAGCATTTTGCTTCAATGTACCATTAGACAATGCAATCTGGTTTTCAGGTATTGGGAAGAAACCACGTGTAGCTTTATAACGTGCTACATATCCTGCGCCCTGATTTGTATTTTTATTTGCAGCTCCCTGTAAATAAATATTCTGGCCTATCTGAGTACCCAAAGCAGCTTCAGCAATGTGCCAACGACGCATATCGTTCCAACGAATTCCTTCGCAGGCAAATTCCCAACGACGTTCTTTTTGCAGCGCAGCTAAACTATAAGCGACAGCTGGTAATCCAACACGGGCACGAACCTTATTCATTCCTGTTGCATCTCCTTTTAATTCAGATTGCATCAAAAGAACATCTGCAAAACGGATAAGTACCAAATCATGAATATTCGAAAGTTGGAAGTTTACAGATGTATAACCATACATGTCTTGCTCAAAAGTTTCCCAGCATTTTACGCCATCAGCTTTAAAGGAACTTATGGGAGCAGTTTTTTTAGCATAATAGTCAGTTTCCTGAATAAAGTCATTCCAAGATGCGGCTCCTTTTGTATAATTAGGTAATTCAGCCGGTATCTCACAAATTGTAGCTTTACGACGAATATCAGTAGGTTCAGCAGCAGCCCATTCCTGCCATAATGCCGGATTTACCGGACCACAACCCCAACCCTGACCAAACGGGAAAGTTTTAGCTAAATCCTGACCACCACGTACTCCAAAATAAAGTGCATTACCATTGGAATAACCAATTGTTGTTCCCCAAGAGGCGAATTTTGAGAATTTGATAGCAAACATAGATTCCGGGTTGATACCGTTATCGTCTTCTACCCATTTCAAACCTTGTCCTTTTGTATATGTGTAGTCTTCTTTTGTAAGTCTGTTTGAATAAGCCCAGAGGTTACGGAAATCAGGAACCAGTGAATAACCGGAATTATTTACGCAATCATCAATTTTTGCAACTACAGCAGCTTTATCTAAACTTGTTCCATCAGGAAGAGTTACAGCAGCTTTTTCATAAAAGCCGGTATAGAATAAGAAAGCACGTCCCAATAAAGCTTCAGCAGCCCAATTGTCGGCATGACCAGCAGCAACAAAAGTATTTGCCTTATTATCCGGCATCAATTCAATTGCTTTCAAAAGGTCAGCACAAATCTGTCCCCATGTTTGATCCGGAGTAGCCTGTGCAGGATTGCCCGAAGCCGATGTAATTACTAAAGGAATATTCTCGAATTCAGAAGCCAGTTCATAATAATATAAAGCACGCATGAAATATGCTTCACCTATCATTTGATTTTTCTGGTTATCGCTTTCGTATCCGGAGCAATTTGCCAAAGTTTCGATGGCTGTGTTTGCGCGGAAAATGCCTGCATAACGGTCTTTCCAAAATTGTTCACATTCATTGGAACCAGCTTGCATCAACAAGTCTTTTGACTGAAAAGAAAAATCTTGTTTGCCACCACCACCAAAACGGTCATCAGAAGCAAGCTCTGAAATGAATAAAAATGAAGATGCAGGGCTGGCATGTGTTATATTCAAATTGTTATAAATACCTGCAATTACTTGTTGCGCATCCGTAACTGTTTGCGGATAGTTCGAGGTATTTTTGTGAGTCAGGTCCTTTGTGTCAAGAAAACTCTCACAACCGGTAAAAAGCACGGTTGCTGTAATTATCGCTAAATATATTATTTTTTTCATATTAATCTTCTATTAAAATTTAAGATTTACGCCAACTAAATATGTTCTTGGTTGCGGATAGAAACCGAGGTCAATTCCTTTAGCCCAATTTTGAGTTGTTCCATCTGTATCTTGTGGAGAGTAACCAACTTCAGGATCCATACCTGAGTAACCGGTAAAGGTGAATAGATTTTGTGCCGAAAAATACAATCTGGCCTGTGACATCGGTAAGCTCTTGAAGAGTTTTTTGAAGTCATAACCAATGGTTAAGTTTTGAATTTTCACAAAATCTGCATCTTCGATATAAAGGTCGGAGATATTCATGTAATTGGCATTTGTACCGGCTGTCAGTCGGGGCCATTTGTTCGAAGTTCCTTCACCATGCCAGCGTTCATATACTTCAGTGGTATAATTTTCGTGACGACCGTCGCCAAATTTACGATACGATTTTGCAATTTGTTGCCCAAATGCTCCGTAAAGTGTAACACTAAAATCAAAACCCTTGTAGCCTAAATTAATACTTCCACCTGCTGTAAAATCAGGATTAGGATCACCAATCATACCTTTGTCGTTTTCGTCAATCGAGCCATCTGGTTTACCATCAGGTCCACTAATATCCGAGAATTTAACATCTCCGGGTTGAACTTTTGATTGAAGAACACCGTTTCCGGCTGCTTTCCATGCATCGATTTCTGCCTGATTCTGAAAAATTCCGGAAGTGTGATATCCATAGAAATATCCGATTGGATATCCAACTTGTACACGATACATTTCACCTGTTCCCTGACTTAACACGTTGACAGTACCATGTATAACACCTTCTGTATTTGCAATACGCGTAACTTCATTATGATTATAAGCTCCGTTAACATTGATACCATAAGTAAAATCTTTACCAATGCGGTCATTCCATCCAAGAGCAACTTCAATACCTTTATTATCGATATCACCACCATTTATAAAAGGAACTCCGGTACCAATAGTACCCAATCCGGGAGCTTGAAGCAACCAGTCTTTGGTGAATTTGTCGTACACATCGATTGCAACACTTAAACGTGAATTCAGCAAACGTGCATCCAATCCGATGTTCTTTTGAATGGATGTTTCCCAGGTTACATCAGGATTTGGTTGTATATAAGCATATCCACCGGTTGTTTGAGAATCTTTGGCATTGCCGAAAGAATAAGCAGCTTTTGCATCGAAAGAAACACCTGCTAAATACTGGAAAGCTGCAATGGATTGGTTACCATTTTCACCATAACTTCCACGAAGTTTCAAATAATCAAGCCAACCTTTTGTTGATTGCATAAAATTCTCGTTGGAGATTACCCAGCCTAAAGAAGCTGATGGAAAATAACCCCAGCGTTTTCCTCTTGCAAAATTGGAGGAACCGTCTGCACGCATGATAATAGTAGCAAGATAAGTTTCATTGTAATCGTAGTTAACACGACCGAAGAAAGATGCCAAAGCGCCTTCGCCCCATGGGGAACCACTGATTCTTGTTACTCCTGATTCAATACCCTGTGAGTTATCAATATAAGCATGTTCAAAATCAGAGAATAAAAGATGACCGTTAGTTGCACTTACGCTTTCACCCATACCCCATTTTTCCATTGACTGTCCTACTAAAGCATCAAAATGGTTCAGATTTAAACCAAATTTATAGTTCAATGTGTTTTCTAATGAATATTGCCATCCAGAACTTGCGCTTTGTTGAGCTAAGGCAACCTGTCTCTGATCAGAAATAGAAAGAGTATAATCAGGCTGATACTGACGATATGAGCTTGCACTCATTTTATAACCCAATTGTGATTTGAAAATCAAATTCTTAATAGGCTGTATTTGTATATTCGCTGATGCATCCAGATTGTAGTTTTTTGACAAATTCTGTCCGCGGTTATAAACCATGCCAGCAATAGGATTTGACATCAAACTTTCATATGAAGTCAAAGTCTCACCAATATTTCTAAAATATTGGCCATCTTCACCGTATAAAGGCATGATAGGCATAGCTCTTAACATGCTGGAAATATCGTTCGAGTATTGATTACCAATACCTATCCCTTTTTTGGTTGAATAAGCAAAAGTTAATGTTTCGCCGACTTTAATCACATCAAAGGATTTGTTTTTCCAAAGAACATGATCGGAATTCATACGGGCAGTGGTTCTGTTGTAGTCTGAGGCAACAGGTTTACCAATAATACCTTCTTGAGCAGTATAAGAGAGTCCCATTGAAAATTTAGAAATATCGGTACCTCCAACAATATTAACTGCATGATTTTGTGTAGGAGCGTTAACGTTGCGGGCTTCATCCAGCCAGTTAGTACCATAAGTTCCGTTATAGACAGCATTGTCGTAATTTTTTCCCAATATTGTTTTCCAATCATTTAGCGCCAGACCTTCGTTGAAATTAACTTCGTCCTGAATAGCCATATATTGTTTGGCATTCAGTAATGACGGCATTTTATATATATTCTGTACACCGTAATAGCCATCGTAACTTACCTGAAGTTTTCCGGCTTTCCCTTGTTTGGTAGTAACAAGGATAACACCGTTGGCAGCACGTGCACCGTAAATTGCAGCAGAAGCGGCATCTTTCAAAATATCGATTGATTCGATATCAGCGTTGTTAAGATTCTGAAGATTACCACCGGCTACTCCGTCAATAACGTAAAGAGGAGCTGAATTACCAGCAGTACCAACACCACGTATGCTAACTTTAAATCCTTCACCCGGTTGTCCTGAGTTCTGAAGGATATTAACGCCTGGTGTCTGGCTTTGTAAGGCAGTAAATGCACTGGTAGTACTGAGTTTTTGAAGATTGTCTCCACTTACCTGAACAGTAGCTCCTGTAACCAGTTTTTTCTTCATAGTTCCATAACCAACAACAATAACTTCATCCAGCAGTTTTGTATCTTCTTCTAAAGTTACATTGATAAGACTTCTTGAACCAACTGCAATTTGCTGGGAGGTGTATCCTATACTTGATACAACCAGAGTAGCATCTCCCGGTAAATTTAAAGTAAAGTTACCTTCACCATTAGTCAATGTGCCGTTTGAGGTACCTTGTTGGATAACATTGGCACCTATAACAGGTTCGCCATTTTTATCGACTACTCGTCCGGTTACTTTTTGGTTTTGCTGAGACATAGCATTGCTTGCATCACCGCTTATAGGAACGGCAGATACAGTCGCAATACCACCAAGCAAAAGAAAAACGCAAATAACAACAATTTTCATTTTATTGAAAAAATGAAACTGCTGTTGCTTTCTAATTTTTAAATTTCTAATCATACTTAGTTTTTTTGGATTAATAAAAAGGTTAATTAATTTTATATGTTAATTCATTAATATTCAATCGTGTGTAAAATCAAATAGTTCTCTCCGTAAATTCTATTTATTGAGCGTTGCAAATCTATGAGTTTCCTGCAAAAAAAACAGATACAATTTTATCAATAAATTATACAATCTTTACATGTTTAACATTTTAGCTGACAAATGTACGTTTTAGCAAAATAATATCCAAATTTTATTTATAAAAAAAGAAAAATATGTTTCGTAATTTTAAATTTTCAGAATCAACCTACATGTTTTATGTTGAATTGTATTATCTCATGACCAATTTGAGTTTATTCACGACACTTTCCATATTTTAAACATTTTCTGTATATTTGCGCATCAAAAACATCAATAAAAAAATAATTTCAAATTAGTCCGGGCATAATCGGCTATATAATATTAATGTAAATAACTTGAATGAAGACAAAAAATATTTATTTTGCACTTACTGGTTTTGCAATATTTGCTGTTATATCCTTCCTATTCTATCAGTCTTTCTATTTATACCATTTAGCCTATCGTGAGCAGACACAATTATTTTTAATGTCTGGTGAGTATATCAACACTTATTTTCATCATTCGGCCTGGATGGCATGTTTAGCCGGCGATTTCCTGACTCAATTTTACTGTTTTAACTATACCGGAGCATTAATAATTACATTGTCTTTGCTATCTCTTGGAGGACTTTTCTATCTGGCTCTGGGAAAAGTAAAATTCAACTTTTTATGTCAGAATAAACAATGCAAAGGATTACCATTCTGGATTAAAATACTGTTAGTTCTTGCCCTGATGACATGGGAAGCCTTCCGTAATTTCGGACTGGATTATGAACTAGCTTCAACTCTGTCGCTAATTGGAGGATTATCTCTGTTTTTACTCTGCACTTCATTTCCACAAAAGGGGCATTGGATTTTCCCAATATTACTTACCCCGCTTTGTTACTGGCTTTTTGGTTATGGTGTATTCATGTTTCTTATATTGTGCCTTATTTTCGAAATCAATTCACACCGTTACTTTTTGGCTCTCTTGTTGATATTTATCTCTATCCTAACTCCGGCACTACTGCGACAACAATATCATTTTACCTGCAAACAAGCCTATCAGTACCCCTCAAATTCTTTTTTCAACAAACCCAATTTTATTATTGAGGATTTATTGAAATTGGATGTACTAAGTTCGTATGGCAGTTGGGCTAAAGTAGCTGAATTAACCGAGAAAAAAGATTTACAACTGGCTGCTTCCACCTATTTTTACAATCTTTCACATGCCATGCAGGGAAGATTACCCATCAAGTTAATGGACGCATACCAACCCGGCACTTTAGGATTACTAATAACCCTGGAGCCGAAAACTCCCTTTCTTTCAATTTGGTCCAGTAATGAAGCATGGTTTCAGCTGGGTGATATGACAATGGCCGAACACGCCACTATTTTAGGCATGATTTTCTCACCAAAACGCCGAAGTTCACGTATGACCAAAAGACTTGCTGAAATAAATATGATAAACGGAGATACGCTGGCATCAATGAAATATCTACGACTTTTGCAGAAAACAATTGTTTATAAAGGTTGGGCGAATGAAAGAATACCCGGTCATGAAACAGATCGGGTGAAAAAATGGTTATTACAAAAACAATCCCTCTTATCCACACAGGACACATTACGGTCTGCAGGAAACCATACTTTATCCCTGCGCGCTCTGGTAAACAATCATCCGGAAAATAATTTAGCTTTGGATTACCTGCTTTGCCATGATCTGCTAGCAAAGGATATTGATTCATTTATGGCTGATTATCTTAAATATAAAGGTGTTGGCAAAGAAATGCCCAACCGTTTGTATAGTGAAGCATTGCTTATCGGATTGACAAACCGCCATGCTTCGATTGAAGACGTAAAACAACACCTTATTCAGGCAGATGTAGTGAATGACTTTAATGCTTACAACCTGCAATACGAAAAAGATAAAGGTTCGGGGAATAATTTGCAGGCCAGTTACGGAAAAACATATTGGTTTTATTATCATTTCGCAACTTTTAATTAAAATGAGACGAACATTAATCAAGGGACAACTAGGTTAACAAGGGTATTTACAAAATAAAATGAAAATATTACATAAGAGCGTCAGATGACATATTATAAATAGCTATTTACCACATGAAAAAACAATTAATTAAAGATATTATTATTACTGGTTTTATTTTGCTGACTGCATGTACTCCTAAGCCGGAACATGTGAAAACATCAGATGCTTTACCGCCTGTTTATCCTGATTATACAGATGTAACAATTCCATGCAATATTGCACCTCTTAATTTTATGTTGCGTACAGATGCTGACGCAATGCAGGTAAAAGTTACAGGAATTTCAGACAGTATTATTATTTACGGTGAATCAAAGATTTCTTTTCCAATAAAAGCCTGGAAAAAACTTCTGTTCGAGAATACAGGAAAAGAACTAAATGTAGAGGTTACCGCACGTATTAAAGGAGAATGGATAAAATACAAAACTTTCAAATGGGATATTGTTGAAGATATGATTGACGGGTATCTAAGTTATCGCCTGATTGAACCCGGATACGAAGTCTGGAATACCATCCAACTTTGCGAGCGCAATCTGGAAAACTTTGATGAAAGAGTGATTGCAGATAATAATCAGTTGAATCAATCCTGTATGAATTGTCATATTTATGGAAATCAAAGCGGCCAACTTTCAATGTTTCACATCCGCGGTAAGAATGGCGGGACTATTCTGAATCGTGATGGCAAACTACGAAAATTAGCTATGAAAACAGGTAATATGGTTTCTCCAACTGTTTACGGAGCATTTCATCCTTCCGGCAAATTCGCAGTTTTCTCCACGAATATTGTTATACCCGAATTTCACATGCAGGGCAATAAACGAATGGAAGTGTACGATACAGCTTCAGATGTAGTAGTAGCTGATTTTACTGAAAACAAAATATTGTCATCAACTTTACTTTCGGATTCAACTGTATTCGAGACATTTCCTGTCTTTTCAGCCGATGGCAAATACGTTTATTTCTGTTCAGCACCTGCCGTTATTTTACCTAAAGAGATAAAGAAATTAAAATACAGCCTTTGCCGCATTGCTTTTGATGCAGAAAAAAAAGAATTTGGAAATAAAGTAGATACCTTGTGGAACGCTCGGTTAACCAATAAATCGATTAATTTTCCGAAAACGTCGCCCGATGGTAAATATATGCTCTATTCGGTGTCTGATTTTGGAACTTTCCCAATATGGCATCGTGAAACAGATTTACAACTGATGAATCTTATGACCGGTGCAACAGACAATCTAGTGATTGTTAATTCAGATAAATCTGACACATACCACAGTTGGTCATCAAACAGCCGATGGTTTGTTTTTGCCAGCAAACGAGATGACGGGCAATATGGTAAACCATATTTCGCGTATATTGATAAATCTGGAAAAGTTCACAAACCATTTGTATTGCCACAAAAAAATCCAGAATATTATGATGAAACATTTAAGTCATTCAACATTCCGGAGCTATCAAAAAGCAAACTACCGTATGATGCTGCAGATATCGAAAAAGCATACAATATGCCAGCCGAATCATTCAAATAATAAACAGTTTTAATAAATAAATTATCCCAATGCCTTCTTATCTCAAAGAGGGCATTGTTGTTTATTGTGGTGCAATAACTTCTCATTTCATCGACGGATTTAAGCAGCAAAGCCCGGCACAAATTCATGTGCCGGGCTTTGCTGTGGTATAACGCATCCGCCTTTAAGAGAGTAAGCATCCCAAATCCGCCGCTTTATAGATTAAAAAAAAACGGACTGGGAGTAACATCACTCTCTAAGTCCGTTTTATCTTTGTTTTATTTGGTTTTATGGGAGCAGTTCTTCCCAGTTTATTGGAGTTTGCAGGGTCGGTATTTTTTCGAGTGTGGAAGTCAACCATGTGTGAGGATCCACACCGGCTTGCAGGCAGCTTCCCAGCAGCGTATAGAATATGCAGTTGTCCTCTGCACCGCTGTCATTGCCTGAGAACAGGTAATTCTTGCGTCCCACAACAAGTGGGCGAATCGCATTTTCTACCCCATTGTTGTCTATCTGATAATATCCTTCT
>Ga0209099_1004103_pt1 | contig 11294 bp, 12 predicted proteins | sample AD_JPNHW2_MetaG_FD_184430 | JGI IMG/M metagenome (GOLD analysis project Ga0209099, IMG submission 184430) | Active sludge microbial communities of municipal wastewater-treating anaerobic digesters from Japan - AD_JPNHW2_MetaG (SPAdes) (version 2) | ecosystem: Engineered > Bioreactor > Anaerobic...
CTTGCTGAGCTGAAAATGGATTATATTGCAGCTTCGGCCTCGCTCTAAAACAGACCTGGCAGCATCCAGAATCTCCTGGCTTCTCAGGAGGCGATGCAATCTTCTCAAGGATTGAGGGCCATCATAAGCGTCGATACGATCGGTGCGAATGTCCATTATCAGACCGGGAAAGATGTTCTCAATCGCCAAGACTACCCTATCAACCCTTTCCGTAAGCTGAACGGCTGAATAGACTGTGACCTCGATCGTTCTCATCGCCCCTATATGTGGCTGGTCTTGTATCTGAGGATAGCAGCTATGCCGCCAAAGGCCCGGAAGAGCTGTGCTCCTTCCTCAAATTCAGTAGAGATGATCTTGACCTCTGCCCCGCTCAGCTCTGCCAGCTTGGACAGGTCGGACACTATATCCACCTCTTCCTCAATGGTCAGCGGGCTGGAGCATTTCAAGCAGGTTCCTACCGGCTCAGATGAGCCACTCCTGGTCTGGCTGTCGGTATAGTCGCAACTGCGATTGGTGCAAACGATCTTGGCCCTGGTCTTTCTGAGGTCCTCGGATAGGAGAAGAACATCAACCGCCCCAAGCTCCAGGTTGTGGCGGACCTCCTTTTCCCCGTATGCCGCCAGGCCTTTATCTGATACCAGCTCCTTCATGAACCGGCGCATTATCTCTTTATCCTGGGTGACCTCCAGGTCCGCGAGCTGCTCTTGAGCAGTATCCACCAGCTCATACAGACCTGACTCATCGGTGTAGGAGACATCCAACGCCGCCAGGACCTTTCGCTGCAGCTCATGGTGCAGAAAGCCTCCTTCCACAAACTCCTCTTTGGTGGGAGAAGGCCCACCGATCAGGATTCCTTCAAGGTCCTTGGGATCAATGGGCAGAAATGCGTCATTGGCCGACTCACCTATTCTTTTATAGAAATCGTGAATGGCAATCAGACGAAGCTGCTGGAACCTGTGGCTGGACTGGCCGCCCTTTCTCTGCTTGCCTGGAACGGTAGATGTCAGGGTCTTGAGGGACTCGATATATTTCCCTTTCAATAGACCAATTGCAGCCTCGCGCCTGTCCAGGACGATGAGACCAAAGGTCCTCTTGTCTGCCAGCATCTCCTCCAAAGGCTCGAGATAAAAGGAGGAGTCGCAGTGATATCTGTAGGTTACTATGGGATCAGGCGGCTCTAAAGCTGCGCTGAAGAGCTCTGTGCGATTGGCCCCTATGTCCACGCTACCGATAAATAGGACGACGCCATTCTCCGGAGGTTTTGGTATGAGCTTGAGCCTGGACATGGCTGACTCGAGGGAGCCCTGGACGCTAAGCCTTGTCACTCTCGACTTTATATTGGATGCTTGCCCGTATTCCTCCCGCAACTGACTGGTAACATCAGATATCTGCTTATCAGGAGGGATATACAGGGAAATGAGCTCTGTGCCCCTGCCCTTCTTGCTCCGGAGGCCGTCAAGAAGACGCTTAAATTCATACCTTTCCTGCGCTGTAAACTCCATTCTAGCCGATCTCCAAAATTGCTCCTGGATCAAGGTATAAAAGGCTTCTTCAAAAGGATTTCGGATGATAATCCTTGATTTGGAGGAAAATTTTTTTCGATTCTGGATTTTCAAAGGGAGGCACCAATTATTACTATCTTAATAATACTAGTCAGATTTGGCTGAAATAATTACTCAATTTATCAAATTTTTCCAATTAATCAGTAGTCTTAAAATCAGTCAATAGAAATGGCAAAATTTGATCTATTCAAAAACTATATAAAGATATAAGTTATCTTATAATCCATGGATCAATTAGTCGTTCTCCAGGAGATCTATGAATCGTTTTCCAAGGGAGGGGATGGCCTGCAAAAGATCAGCAGCAAGGCTATCGAGGGGAGTTGCCCGGAGCTGACCGCCAAGCTGCTGGAAAGCGCCAAGAATGGCGAGATCGATGAGGATATCTGTCGCCAGCTTTCCGGCTGCCTTGAGGATATCTACGAGATCAAGCGGCTGGGCGATATCTGTCGCAGCACCGGATTATATTCCCTTGCCATAAGCGCTTATAACCGGGCCTTATCTCTCTGCAGCGATCCGGTTTTGAGGCCGGTTCTTCAAAACAATCTCGGTCAAGCCTATGCCCGCCAGGGAGATTTAGCCCGAGCAGCCTTCTACTACAAAAAATCCGCTTGTTGCTTTGAAAAATCAGAGGATCTCCTAGGCCTTGCCCATGTCCTGGGAAACCTGGGATCTGCCTACCGTCAGAACCGGGATTGGGATCGGGCCATAGAGTACTGCTACCGCAGTCTGAAGACCTTTGAGGAACAGGGTGATGATCTCGGCATTGCCCAGATGACTGGGAGCCTTGGAAGGATCTATGCGGACATGGGGGAGAGGGATCTGGCAACTCGATACTTTGAGAAAAGCCTCGAGGATTTCCAGAGGCTCGGCGACAAGAAGAGCGCTGCCTGGATTATGGATAGGATGGGACGTATTGCCAGCGACAGATACGACTGGGATAGCGCTAAGAGCTACTTCAGCCAGAGCCTCGACCTGTTCGAAGAGTATGGCCAGACCCAAAGCAAGGGGATCGTCCTCTCTAATATGGGACGGATGCAGCTAGAGAAGGGAGATGCATCTTCTGCTCGCGAATCTTTGGAAAAGGCCATCCATCTCATAAGCCGCAATGCCCAACCTGGTTATCAGAATGCTCTGTCCTCACTGGCCGCGGCTTACAGCACCCTGGCAAAGGGCTCTTTGGAAGAGGCAGAGGATAATGAGGACCTGGGTCTGGGCTCAGGCCGCCTGCAAAGGCAAGAGGCATCCAAGAATTTCGGCCGGGCATCAGATCGCTTCCTAGAGCTAGCTTCCTCTCTTCCCAAGATGCAGGCGGATATAAAAACAAAGTCAGAGATTGCTAAATGTCGGTCCTATCTTGCCAGGATATCCGGATACACCTCTGACCAGGAGGCAGTGGAAATTGCACAGAAGGCTCTGTCATCGCTGGATATGGCTGCAGAGAATGCAGCTGAGACTAAAAAGGCCGGAATCAGAGGTCTGGCGAAGGCCGTATCCGGGATGAGAGAAGCAAGGTCGATAGGCCTGCTGGGAGACGAGCCCTGGCGATTGGCAAAGGCAGTCAGCAGCTCAATCGAGCATCTGCTGGCAGGTGCCAGGGAATGCAATGCCACGATTGTCGACACCAGCTTCGTCTCCGCTCTGGAGAACCTCAAGGCAAGCATGACTGCTGAGAGAAAGACTGAAGATCCGATAGCTAAGCTCCACGCAGCTGCGGGGGACCTGCGCCACTCTGGAAAGCACCTTTCATCTCTGGAAAAGGATCCAAAAGAGAGAGATGCCCGCAGATTGATCGAGGCAGCAGCGATACTGGAAGGGCAGATGGTAGGGGATGACACTGCCAGCGAGGAGGGGCCGCGCCGCAATGAGTTGGGCTTCGGTCCGGAGAGAGATGCGTTACTGCTAATCGCTGGGGCCATGGCCAACAGCCTGCTGGAGCTGATAGATGATACCCGGGAGGTTCTCACCTGGGATGAATCGCTGAATCTGATTTCCAGTGAGAAGAGGATACAGCCAGATATCATCGATGGGATGGATGAACTGATCGAGTCCGATCTGGAAGAGGATTTCGATGGGCTGCCGGATCTGGAGATCTCAGAGGATGGGGCGCGGGCCAGGAACATGATTTTGACTGACGGCACCGTGGAGCCCTCTGAGCTATATGTCTCAGAGATAATGCATCCAGAAGACAGCTGGCTTGTTCCTGTCATGGCTAGTACTCCCTGCAAGAAAGAAAATCCAATTGGCTTTAATTCCTGGAGGCAGGCACAATTTTATGGATCCAAGGGCTTTGACCACCTGGAGAAGCCAGAGGATGATATCGAAAAGATCGATGGGGTCATAGATACTGGGCTGATAGAAGAGCTAAACCGCCATGATCTTGGCGGAATGCAGGGGGGGGAGTGGCCGGAGAGAGGGCTTGAGGATTCTGGTCCAGACTTTCGCGAGGCAGTACCGGAGTTTAAGGAATCAACCTCCAGCTATGGCAGCGGTCTATTCAGCCAGGAAAAGGCGGTAATGCTGATCAAGGCCATGAGCGTGCTGGTGATCATTCTCTTGGCGGTTGAGGCGGTGCTATATTTGATATAGGCTGAGCGGGAGTCCTCTATCGAGATGAAAAAGAAGCAGCTTGAGATGACCCTGGAACGACTGGAGGGCTTTTCCGAGCCCTCATTTATTAGAGAGCAGTATGCAACGCCCGCCTCGGTGGCGGCGGAGATTCTCTTCTTAGCTGCTCTGCGCAATGATCTGGGTACGGTATGCGACCTGGGATGTGGGACGGGCGTTCTTGCCATCGGCGCGGCGCTCATGGGTGCAAGGGCGGTAGGAGTGGAGATCGATAAAGATGCCCTGGCCACGGCGAGAAAAAATGCAGAAAATCTGGGCGTGGATGTAGACTTCATCCGGGCGGACGTGAGAAAGCTGGAGCTTGAAGGCATAGATACAGTGATCATGAATCCCCCCTTTGGAGCTCAGAAGGCCAGCGAGGGAGATCGCGCTTTCCTCTCCACTGCTCAGAGGATCGCTCGGAATATTTATACTCTGCACAACCGGGGAAGCCATGATTTCATTAAAAAATATATATTTCCCAATGTGGTGCAGGAGGTCTATTGCATCCCATTTCCTTTGAAGAGATGCTTCGAGTTTCACAGCAAGGACATCAAGGTCATTGAGGTTGAGCTATACAGAATAACCTGCCAGCATTCCTAGAGGAGCCAAGCTTTTGAGACCAAGCCTTTATACCAGGCTTTAGATACTAGTAATTTCTAATTGAGCCATAGCGATGAAAAAAGAGACGGAAATGATGCGGCGATTCTCGAGCCGTATATTGAATTTACAGAGGAATAAATGATGGAAGATAGCTTTGTGCTTCCCGGCGATACGGTGGGATCTTTGGAGGAGTTCGTTCCTGGAGACTACACCTATGCCAGGGAAGGAATGATATTTGCCACCACTGCCGGCCTGGTTAAGGTCGATCCCAAGACCAGGTCTGCCAGTGTCATACCCAAGACCAACGCCCCAGTCAAGCTTAACCACGGCGATATAGTAGTGGGCGAGGTAATCGATCTCAAAGACAGCCTGGTGATAGTATCCCTGGCCTTCAAGAAAGGCTACGAGGACCGGCCAATCTCAGATGAGGAGGCCACCATTCACATATCCAATGTGAAGAACTCTTATGTCAAGGATCTGCGCTCGCTCTTTTCCATGCGCGACATCCTCAAGGCAAAGATCGTCGATGAGCGGCAGATGAGGCTCTCGACTGGAGACGAGGATCTGGGAGTGATAAAGGCTTACTGCAACCGCTGTCTTACCGGCTTGATGCGAAAGGAGGGAAAGCTCATCTGCCCCAATTGCGGCAACAACGAGACGCGAAAGATGAGCTCCGCCTATGGGCTGGGGGTAGTGTAGATGAACCTGAAGATAATATCCAAGACCGAGAATGAGGCAGTCATTGAGTTCGTGGGAGAGGGTCATACCATTCTCAACTTGCTCCGAACGGAGCTGTTGAAGGACAAGAGAGTCCTCATGGCAACATATGACACAAAGTTTCCGGTAATGGACAACCCCGTCTTCCGCCTCGTAACCAATGGGGCCGATCCCATTATTGCTCTGAAAGAGGCCACGTCCAGAATAATAGATCAGTGCGATGAGTTTTCCAGCAAGTACGCAGAAGCGGTAAAGTGACTGCTCCCCGCCCTAAAGAGCGGGGCTTCCACGGCCTCCTGTGCCGACAGATTGCAATCCCAATCTGAGAATATTTATCGCTGCGTTCCAATCCCGGTCCATCGACAGCCCGCACTGAGTGCAGTTATGGACTCTATCGGACAGCGACTTTTCAATGAGAGTACCACACCTGGAACACATCTTAGACGTATTCCTTGGATCTACCAGGACCACCACCGAACCGGCACTTGCAGCCTTGTAAGAGGTTAAAGTCACTAGCATGTTCCAAGCTACGTCTGAGATGCTTTTAGCCAGGCAATGATTATGAACCATGCCTTTGATGTTAAGATCTTCAAAAGCTATTAGACCAAATCTATCTACCAAGTTATGACTAACCTGATGGGCAAACTCATATCGCTTGTTAGCTATCCGCTCATGGACTCGCTCAACAACCTTAAGAGCTTTCTTGCGATCTGGAGTTCCTTTAGGAGCCTTAGAGAGTTTCCTTTGGGCTCTAGCTAACTCGTGTTCTTCTTCTCGGAAGAATCGAGGATTAGCTATCGTCTCACCATTGGAAAAGGTGGCGAAGCTCTCAAGGCCGACATCAATACCTACTACAGCCCCATCTTTCCAGGGGGGGAGAGGAACATCTTCAGTTTCGACGGAGAAGCATGCAAACCATTTGCCTGTGGCTGTCCTTCTGACGGTCAGCCGTTTGATCTTGCCTTCTATCTGGCGATGGAGCTTGATCTTGATATCGCCTATCTTGGGAAGACGTACCATGCCGTTAACAAGATTGCCGCCCTTCTCAGGTTGTGGATAAGTAAATGAATCGTACCAACCCTTCCCTCGGAATCTGGGATATCCGGGTTCTTCTCCCGCCTTAACCCTTCTGAAAAAGGCTTTAAAGGCTAGATCTACCCGCTCCTGAACATTCTGAAGGGTCTGAGCATATACGTCTCTCAGTTCGGGTTTATCCTCTTTCCAACCAGGAAGAAGAGCGTTCGTTTCATATTTGGAAACTGATTTGCCTTCATTCTCCCAGGCGTTCTTTCTGTATGCTAGAGTCTGGTTGTATGTCCATCGGCACAAGTCCAGCGTTCGCTCCATCTTGGTTATCTGAGACTTCACATGAAAAACTTAAAAAAACAAGATGCTGCGGATCATCCGCATCCCTCCTTCAAATCTTTCTCCACCAAGTATCCTGCCTGACTGATGATCTTTATCATCTCGTCGATATCCATCATTCTTATGGGCGAAACAGAGCTGGGAATTTTTGGTTTGGTTTTCGTGACCTCTGGTTCTTGATAATTCTCGTGATTCATAAGCAAATGATAGATGATGCAGAGCACTTTTCTGGCGAGCGCAACGGTTGCAATATTCTTCTTTCCGCACCTTGCCAATATCCTCTGGAAGAATCTCATTAACCTTGAATTCTTCTTGGTCCTGGATATGGCTTTTGCAACTTCCACCAAGATCCTTCGCATATGCTTAGATCCCGTCTTAGTGATCTTCCCAGTTCGCAGCTTCCCTGCCGATTGGTAGACCGAAGGCACAATACCGAAGTACTTTGCCATCTTATCCGCACTCGGAAAGTCCCTGTAATCTCCCATTTCTGCAATAATGGTAGCTGCCGAAATGAATCCAACACCTGGAACAGACAAAATAATTTTCAAATCATCCTCGAAGGGTTTGACTTTTTCGGCGATCTCAGCTTCCAGAATTTTTATCTTCTTGCTAATATCATCTATGACATCAAGATTTGCCTTGATCAAAAATACCTGAACGGGATCTAATCCATTCTTGATGGCTTCTCTGAGTTCGTCCTCCTTTTTCCGAATCCTCTTCGAAGGTATTCCAGATATGATCTGATCGATCGTCTTTCCTTCCAGAAGCCTATCAATGATATATCTTCCAGATTTGCCAAAAGAGTCGGATATGACTGAGGAGAGCTTGATGCAGCAGGTCGAAAGTGATTGATGAATCTGGTTCTTGATTTTGGACCTTGCATTGACCAGTGTCTCACGAGCACGAGTTATGCTTCTTAGATCTCGGTAGTCTTTTGGATAGATTCTGGAGGGCGTGATGAGATTATTGAGACAATATATCGCGATTCGTTCCGAATCAAGTTTATCGGTTTTCTTGTGCTCAATATTCCGGATCTGATATGCATTGGCCAGGATAAATTCGACATGACCTTCTAGAATGGTGAAGATAGGATACCAAAAACCTCCCGTGGATTCTACAGCCAGCCTCTGGCATCTGTGGTTTATTATCCAGGATCTGAATGCCAAGAGGCCATCTTGGTTCATATTAAAACGTTCTTGGAGCTTCAATCCACTTCGGGATATCATTGTAGCAATAAGAAAATCCTTGTGGATATCTGCTCCGCAAACTATTTCCTTATCTGAGTCCATCGTCTCACTTGCCTGATATGGGCAGATGATGATCACTCGTGCGTGCAACTTCACATACGCGTTCAAAGACGCATTTGGGCATCCACGAGATCATGGTTGTCTTTGTGTCGAGATCATGTCTCAGGTCACAGATCAACCTTCACTGCCCATATCAGCCTTGCCTATGGCTCTATGGGTTTTTCATGCTTTGGGCATGATCCCCGCCTGAGGATCATGGGCTCTTTGTGGTTGGGTCAGAGCACAGCAGCTTTCCACTGAGGCAAAAAGACACAGAGAATTTCCGATTCAAGTCTGCCCATACCAAATAGCGAGTAGCCTTTTTTAGCTTGCTCTGATCAATCGTTTGCTTCCTCGCATGAGCCTCGAAAGAGGCAGACGATGCCAGCTGCTAAGAGGACGGCGATGATTCCGGTGAGAAAGATGCCATCGAAGACCCCTGCTCCGCCTATGGACAGCACAACCGGCTGAGCGCGGAGAAGCTGCAGGGGGGATAGGGCAGGCAGGATCCCTGGGGTGAGCAGGCTGAGGATGTCCGCTCCAATCAATGTTCCTATGGTGCCGCTGATATAAGCCAGAGGAGGGGAGCGGCGATATCCTCTGGCCAGGGCCAGGCCCATTACCGCTGCCAGAAGAGGGGAGAGCCAGAAGGGCAGGACTATTCCCTCGCCGGGAATGGCCTCTGCGACATAGTAGGTGACGGCGGCCACCACCGCCACGCCGAGGACGGATTTGAAAAACGATGCCCGGCCCCGGAGGATGAGATGTGCGGAGACGACCAGAGGTATGATGCAACCTCCGACGTTCACCGCTAGATAGAGGGGATGAAAGGTGGTGGGAAATGCTGCCGGGTATTGGCTCATCGCCGTCATGTACCATCCAGGGTAAGCGGAGATTGGGGACTCCATGAGTGGGATGTCCACCAGGCTTCCCAGAATGCAGCCGAAGACTGCCAGGGTGGCAGTCCAGTGGCTGAAGCCGACCATCTCGAAGGCGGACCGGGATAGATGCAAAAAGAGGAAGATGAATATCAGGGGCAGGGCTAGGATCAGAAGCAGGATGATGACTGTGATGGGCAGTATTAAGATCTCAAACAGGATATTCGCTCCGGATTGATATCTGCTTGAAGGTAAATAGAGTTTTCTGGCATGTGGAATGTTTTAGTAATTTAAAATTATATATTTTCATTAGGATATATAATCATGCCAGGAACCGTCATGATTATATAAATAATGCTCTACTGTATGCAGAACATAAGCAATAAAAGAGGGGGTAGTGTATTTCCTTTTCTGTAAAATGATATAAAGGCCCTGTACCCACTATATGTTTGGAAACAAGGAGGATACAGAGCCATGGAGATATTTGATCTGCTAGAAGATTACCTTGTCGATGTCCCGATTGCGATCGGGACTCTTTCCCCGTAGGTGAAAGATCAGGATGACGGATTAAAGAAGCTACTGACCTGGTTCTTGAACCTGGTCATGCAATTAGAGGCGATACAGCAATCAGGAGCCGAGCCCTATGAGCGAAATGACACGCGAACAACTCAACGCAATAGCTATAAAGAGCGATCTCTTAAAACGCGTGTTGGAGACCTGGAACTTAAAAAACCTCAATTCAGAGACCTTTCGTTTAAATCCTGTGTTTTTAATAAAAATGTGTTAGGTGAGCGTGGCAGTTCCTTGCAGCTTGCCATCAGGGCGCTCAGTAGCCCAACGACCATGAAATATGGCTATGTGGGATTTTGTGATACTAAATTTAGGGAGCCCAGACACCATTTGAAGTCGTAGAAAAGATATTTAGGTAGAGCACAGAAGCTTTCCCGTTTGGTGTCTTTTCCGGACGCACAGCAGCCCCATCGACCATGCTGCATGGCCAGGCTGCAAAGTAAGACAACCACCAACAAATTCATTTAATAAATTGGCAGGATATTAGAGCATGCGTTTCGAGGTCGTTGTAAGAACGGATGAGGATGGCTATTACGTTGCCACCGTTCCTGAACTTCCAGGCTGTCATACTCAGGCCAAGAGCTTGGACGATCTGATGAACCGGATAAAAGAGGCAATTTCGCTCTATCTGGAAACGGAAGGCGGCAGTACAGCGGGAAGCTTTGTGGGAGTGCAAGTCGTTGAAGTTAAGACCGCTTGAAGCCGAAATAGTGATTAAAGCTCTCGTCAAGATAGGCTTTCAGCCGGTAAGACAGAAGGGCAGCCACCTCATCATGAAGCATCCAGATGGAAGGAAAACCGCAGTCTCCGTGCATCCTGGAGAAGAACTTGGGCGAGGAATACTGAGGGAGATCATGAATGATGTCGGGATGAACAAAAAGGAATTTCTGGATTTGCTGAAGAGATAGGATGCGGCATGGTTGCCTGGATTTGTGATAATAGCAATTCGGAGAGCCCTAAGCTCCAGTTGTGGTTAAAAAAGAAAGTTAGGTGAGCACGGCAGCTCTCCGTCCGGCCGCCTTTCCGGGCGCACAGCAGCCCGATCGACCGTGCAGTATCGATAAGATGGAAACCGTCATCCGTGCAGCGAGGATAAGTTGGGTTTAATGTGCAGTAATTCTGGAGCCCAAGCTCGGCTTGAAGCTCTAATAAAAAGATATTAGGTGAGCATGGCAGCGATCTACAGTTCCCGAGGGCTCGCGCACCTAAGTACAATGCAGAACGTGGACAGGCTTATCTTCTGAGTTCGGAATGGGTTCAGGAGTTTCCCTGTCGCTCTGGCCGCCATGCTCGATTCCAAGATCCGGAATCGAACCGGTATTTCTGCCACCCTAGACCTTGGTCCAGGGATCTTGGCTTATAAGCCGTGCATATCGTTGCTTTGCGACACAGATTTCGCCCGAGTTTAGCGGAGCGCTGCAGAGTTATTAGTAGCTGCGAGCTGAACACCTCGTTGCCTTGGTGCGTACACACCAGCTCTATCAAACTCGTCTTTTACGAGTACTCTAAGCGGTCTCTTTTCAGGGGCGGTTTCGGGCTTAGATGCTTTCAGCCCTTATCCGCGAGCACGTAGCTGCTCGGCATGCCTTGCCAGACAGCCGATAGACCAGAGGTGCCGTTGGCTTGTTCCTCTCGTACTAAAGCCAACCTGCCCTCAGACCGCAATACACCCCTAACAGATAGTAACCGACCTGTCTCACGACGGTCTA
>Ga0209099_1004105_pt1 | contig 11291 bp, 6 predicted proteins | sample AD_JPNHW2_MetaG_FD_184430 | JGI IMG/M metagenome (GOLD analysis project Ga0209099, IMG submission 184430) | Active sludge microbial communities of municipal wastewater-treating anaerobic digesters from Japan - AD_JPNHW2_MetaG (SPAdes) (version 2) | ecosystem: Engineered > Bioreactor > Anaerobic >...
CCCGGAACAAGCAGATCCATTGCTGCGACAGTTTTGCTGTCATCATTCATTCTCATGTAGAAAGCTTTGATCTCTTTGGGGTAATTTATTACAAAAACCGGTTTTTTAATAAGTTCTTCGGTCAGATATCTTTCGTGTTCTGTCTGAAGGTCGTTTCCCCATTTTACGGGATATTCGAACTGTTTTCCCGATTTCTCAAGAAGTTCGACCGCTTCGGTATAAGTGATCCTTGCAAAATCGGAATTCATAACAAAATTAAGCCTTTCCAGAAGTCCTTTATCAATCATATCGTTAAAGAACTGCATTTCTTCAGGCGCTTTTTCAAGGACAAAACGGATAATATATTTCATCATATCTTCAGCTAACTTCATATCGTCCTCGATGTCAGCAAATGCAATTTCAGGCTCTATCATCCAGAATTCACTGGCATGGCGCATTGTGTATGAGTTCTCTGCACGGAATGTCGGCCCGAAAGTATAAACATTTCTGAATGCCGCACAGTAATTTTCAACTGCCAACTGTCCGGAAACAGTAAGATTTGTCTCATGACCGAAAAAATCTTCGCTATAGTTGATTTTACCGTTTTCAGTTCTCGGTAGAGCATTGAGATCAAGAGTTGTGACCTTGAACATTTCTCCTGCTCCTTCACAGTCGCTTCCGGTAATTATCGGAGTGTGGACATAAACAAATCCACGGTCCTGAAAAAATGTGTGAATTGCATGCGCGACAAGACTACGCACCCTGAAAACCGCATTAAAAGCATTGGCTCTGGGACGCAAGTGTGCGATAGTTCTAAGATATTCAAATGTGTGCCTTTTTTTCTGAAGCGGAAAATCTTCATCACTTGTTCCTACAATTTCAATTGAGTCAGCTTTGATCTCAAAAGGCTGTTTTTCCCCTTCACTTTTCACCACAATTCCCTGAACTTTAATTGACGAACCGGTCCCGAGTCTGGATATGTCCTTGAAATTATTCAATCCTGCCTCAAAAACAATCTGGATATTCTTGAAGAAAGAACCGTCATTAAGCTCAATAAAACCGAAAGCATTGCTTGCTCTGATAGTCTTTACCCATCCTGAAAGTTCAACTTTTTTTCCCATAAAAGAATCTGTCTGTCTGTAGATCGATTTTACAACTGTTTTTTCCATAAATGTCTCCTACTGCGTAAATCCCGGTAATTCTTCAATTTTCGGAAGGAACACTATTTCAACTCTCCTGTTCTTCGCTTTGTTTTCCGGTGTGTCATTATCGGCAATGGCATCAAATTCAGCCTGTCCTGCCGCAGTGAGCATTTCAGGTTTTACACCGTTGTCGATCATCAGTCTTGCAACTTCTATCGCTCTTTGTGAAGAAAGTTCCCAGTTTGAAGGGAATCTGCTCGTTTTGATCGGGGTTGAATCGCTGTGTCCGACAACAAGGAATGACCTGTCTTCCAGCGTTTTCAATGTTTCAGAAAGCTCTGCCAGAGCCGCTTTTCCTTCGTCGGTAAGTGTTGTCTTGCCTGACGGGAAAAGAATATCACTGCTCAGAGATACAATCATTCTTCCTTTTCTTATATTGACCGTCAATTTGCCGGCATCGATCATACTTTTAAGTTTTGACATCAGCTGCTGATATTCTGCATTCCTTTTCTCAGCGGCTTCTTTCATTTTTCTGACCTGTGCCAGTTCACCTTTAAGACTGTCCTGTTCTTTTAAAAGTCTATCTCTTTCTTCGAGCATTTTCTGTCTTGTCTGATCAAGCTCGCTCCTTTTTGCCTCGACATCTTCAAGTGTAGCGCCCTTCTGCTTAAGCTGAAGAACAAGAGCATCCACCATATCGGCAGAATCAAGATTTCTCTGATTAAGATCGGCGATCGTTCTGTTCAAAGCCATTTTCTCATCAATTACAACAAGCATATCCTTTTTAAGAGCATCCAGTTCCGCTGTGAGTTTTTTATTTTCCTTTTTCAGAGCGGTATTTATGCCTTCCTGATCTTTATAACTTTTCTGTGCAGTCGCCAGATCATTCAGAGCCTTTTGATGAACTTCCTTGTTTATTCCGCATGATGAAAGAGCAAAAAGCATCACAAGAACAGATGCCGTCAATAATATTCTCTTCATTTAGTCACCTCCAATTTTCAGTAAGTAATTCACACCGGCAACCTTCTGGGCGACCGGAACATATTTTTCAAATCTTGCAGCTATAAGATATTCGATCAGAAACACAGGTGGGAACGAATAGAACACAACCACCACAAAAAGAACAAGCAGTGTCGAAACGCTTCCTTTGACCGAATTTGCATTGTCTTTGAACATTCCGCATCTGTAGCCGATAAATGAAAATGCGGTAAGCCCTGCCATAAACGGAAAAAAGAACCACAGTATGAATGCACAGAAAATATAACTTGCAAAAAACACTTTCAAAAGAATAGCGGAACCTGCCGATCCTGCAAGCGCCGCTATAATTGAAAGCAGCAGAGCAAGAATGTATGTCATTGAAATATCTGCATAAAAACAGCTTATTTTAGTTTTTCTATCTGGTTCTTTCCACTGACAGTTGTCAATAAATAAAACTCCACCTTCCTTGGATATATCAAGTATGCTGAGACCGATCTTGGTTACCTCAAGAGCTGGTGTTGTAACAACTCTGGGAGGAAACACCGTATCAATCGTTTTTCTGACTTCACGCAGAAAAACCGTTGAATTTTCCGGAAGCTTTTCAAATCCGGCGGATTCTTCAAAAGTCATTTCGCATCCGCATCCGGCACAGAAAAAATGGTTGTTGTTCGGATATCCGCAATGCCTGCAAATAATTTCCATTTACTTTTCGCTTCCTGAAATATTTACAGCTTCGTGTTTTAAAGCTTTTGACAGAACTGCTTTTGCCTTTTCAAGATCAAGCCCGGTTTTTTCAGCAAGAAACCACATATCAATCATTATGTCTTTGCCTTTTATATATCTGCCGTCAAAACTGAGTGCTTTATCTTTTTCAATGAACGGTTCAGCATCTTTCAACACATTTTTAAGAAATATTGCCTCTTTAACCTTTGCTGAAATTACAGTTTCGAACATTTCACCAGTATAAACCATTTCGTAAACTATATTCGGAATTTGCACAAGATAAAGTAGTTTTGAGTTCTCGAATTTGGCTCTGTAATATTTTTCGCTGCTATTATAAATAGGCGTGAAATCTTTGATATTACTTAGAGAATTGAATATAGAATTTGTTATCGCATTCATGTTTGCAAAAAAGGTAAGACTTATTGAAAGTGTGAATTTATCAGCTCCGATGACCATCGAATCGATCAGTCTTTTCTTGAACGGCAGTTTCATTTCAACAAGCTGTGAATAGTCAAGGTTCATGAACTGAGCGGATCTGGGCGCTTCGAATTTATTCGCTTCCAGTATTCTTATCAGATCTTCACCGAGCCTCTCTTCACCTTTATCGTCTGAATAGGCATAATTAGGAACCACCTGAAGAAAAAGCATGTCATTTATCTTTTCAATTACAACTGTATTCTGTGACAATGCCATTCCGATAATTTCGTTGACCTTTTTTTCCATCCAGTTGCCGCTGGAATTCCTGACAAGTTCGTTATAGTTATCAGGCAGCGCAACCTCAGGCGGCACTGGCATTTTGCGGGGTTCTTCAACTTTTGGAGCCTGTTCGCCATAAAGGTTTAAAGAAAAAAATAATACTGCAATGACAAATAATTTTACGCAGTCCATATTATCTCACCCCTGTCATATTTTGTTAATTATCATTTTAAAGGATTCTTCTATTCCGTTAACAATTGAATCATCTTTTGAAAAAGCGCCTCCTTTTGCCTCTGCACTCCAGCTTTCAAGAACTTTTCCTTCAATTAGCGAAACAAGCTCGATGTCAGTATCAACTGTCGTATAATATTCACCGCTATACTCATTTGTCTTACCTATTTGGCATTTTACAGAAAGAACATACGCCGTCTGAACTTTTTCAATGGAACGGTATTCTGAACTTTCCGCTGTTGTAAAATGAATATCCTGTTTAAATTTAATCCCTTTCTTTTTTGATATTTTCTGTATTGTCTCTTTTGCCCTTCTTTTCACAGCTTCATTGTCTGCCGAAATAACAACGCACAGACACATCCCTTCAGACTCAATTCTGATTCTTGCTATTTCAATATCAGGAATCGCCAAAAGCACGAAAGAATCAAATTCTCTTGAGTTCCTCTGCCACTGCTCAGTATAAACTCCGGCGATTTTGTAGTCTTTGACAGTTATTTTGGCACCGGTTAATTTGCTTTCCAGTCCGATATTATAGGTATATCTGCCATCAGTTTCCTGTTCAGATGAAATTAAATCACTTTTCACAGAAACACCGAAATAACTGCTCAGCTGTGAAAAAGCATCGTTGGTCGCCATTTTTACTGAATCAATTTCGTTCCTGATCCCTGATGCCCGGCCTACAAACATCATTTCGCCGCCACCTTTTATAGTTCCATTTGAATCAGCCCATGAAGGTCTCCGGGCAAGGGAACTTTTCAGCAGTACATCTGCACCCCGTGATATTTTTGTAGCAGGACCTCCGGTCGTGTCTTCAACTGTTCCGCATGAAACAGCCGCCAGCAGGATTGTAAACAATAAAAAAATTCTCGAATTTTTCATGCAAACCTCAAAAAACCATTGGAACTGGATATTACCAGATTGGAGAGATTAATTCAAGAAACTGGCATGAATGTTATGACTCTATTTTGAGATAGTGTAACAGGAATCGGAATTATAGGTGCAGGAATAGTTGCAGTAAAGTGTATTTTCAGGGTAAAGTGCGTCGCTGTAGACATCCTCACATTTCAAGTTCGTATTGCTTGTCTTGTAGCCGTTATCACATTCTTCGCCAGGTTCGACTATCTTATTACCGCAGATATTCTTTGTTTCAAGGGTGATGAAAACTTCGAATGATGTCTGTGTGACCGAAAGACTCTGAAGTGCAGTATAAAATTTATCTGAAACAACTTTTATTGAATATTGACCATATTTAAGATCAGGTACGGAAAGATTGTCGGAACCGGCATGATTTTTATACTCCTTAACAATATTTGAATCCTGATCGACAATTAAAACGGTTAACAGATCCGAACTTGTTAAAACATCTGTTCCGCCGCCTGCTATTCTTTTATTGAACCCTATCTGGACAGTTCCTGTTTCTGTTCCTGTCTGGAGAGCCATAAGCTGTAGAGTGACAAATTCCATATCTCCTTTATTCAGAACAACAGTTTTCCTGACCGGATAATAGCCTTCTGCAAATCCTTCCAGCACATATACAGCCGGTTTGAGATTTGAGAAAACCATATTGGTGGTACCATTATTGTTCAGAACAATGTTGCCAGGCATCAGAACAACTCCGCCGTTCTTAATATCAAGTATCTGCCCGACCTCATTATAAATAGAAACCTGAATTTCACCTGTTGACTGTCTGCTTTGTATCGTTCCGGCATAAGATTCAGCATTTTCTATAGATCCGATACTAATCATGTAATTTTTTGTTCTGGTATATTTTTTCCCGTCAACAGTCGAAATAAGCACAACCGAAACATCGGCAATACAGTTTCCGAAAACATTAAGGTCCTGTTCACTGAAAATATTTGCCAGAGTCTCAAATTTCTGTTCCCCTTCAGTCATTGAAAATCCTGAATAATTCAGATCGTTTACCGTGAATGTCTTTATTCCCATACTGCTGTCTGTTTCATATCCCGGTCTCAAATCACTTCCGCCAGTTGTGTTCATAATATATCCGTAACCGTTGATCTTGACCGAAATGCTGTTAATGACATCAGTTTCGAGCAATCCTGACGGAACAACAACATTCACCTGATTCAGAAGATCTGTTATATTTTCAAAGATCGGAACTTCAAATGGCCGGTTTTCTTTAATTACTGAAACGGTATTGAATGAATTATCAACAGAATCGACCAGCTTGATCGCATTCTGACCGGAATCCATTCCGTCAAACATTTCAAACACCATTTTTTTTATTCCGTCACTCAGCTGTGTAACTGCAGGACCGTTTTCATACAGGTTGGCAGCATAATTGATAATAAGATATAATGTTCTGAAAAGATTGTGTTTTTTCTTTAAAGACATCACCGCGGGAAGTTCTTTCAGCTTTATAGAAAAAGCAACATCAATATCTGTTCCGGTAACTTCCGTTCCGTCTATTTCGACATTACCGTTATTATTGATGGCAAACGATGACGGTGTTAACTTGCATGTAGAAAGATTCTTATTTGTGAGCCAGACACAAAGAACTTCATCAGGAGTAAGCAGCCCGTTCAGCACTCCGAAAGTCGGTCCGCCGGATAAAGGCACAAAATTCAACAGATCAAGAGCATCCCTCTTGCTGACAATATGATATCTTTTCAGATCTGCCGCCGGCATTTTCAGTAAAGCATTTGAAGCAAGACTTTTTATATCAGGAAATTCCGCGACATCAATCATTGAAAAAGTTTCTGGAATCAGCGCCTTATCAAAAAGACCGGCAACCGTCACCGCTCTCTCATGTGTCATCTGTTCTATAAAAAGCTCATAAATAATATTTTTTATATCAAAGCCTTTATAAACTGCGGCATATCTTTCGTTTTCAGTTCCCGCTTTTCTTTCCTTCAACCTTTTTATCATTGAATCAATGAAAAAATAGTTCTCAAAAATATCGGCGTTTTTCACATTTCCGACGGTCATGTTAAATAGTCTGTCAACATCGCCTTCTATCGGCTCGATCGAAATTCTGTCAGCAAAAAGCCGGCTGAATTCATCTGCACCTGTGCCCTTGTATTTTGTAATAGATTCGGCAATGAACATATACGGACTGCCGTTTGGATAATTAGTTGTCTGCCAGTTATCAAGAAGACCGGAAGTTTTCACCGGGATCTGTCTTCTTTTCACAGCAAAATCAGAGAAATGGCTTGTTGTCGTGACAAGAACGGATGACATGTCGCCCATCATTATCGGATCACCGCTGGCAATGTTCATTATCGGATCACCGCTTGCCGTGAACATTATCGGATCACCGCTTGCCGTAAGCATTATCGGATCACCTGATGCCTGGTTGAGAACTGATATATTTCCTGAACTGTCGGTTCTTTCGACTCCGAGCATTATCGGATCACCCGAAAAGACCATTCCGAGATCAACAATAAAAAACATCGGATCATTTGTAAAAACAGTTCCAGATGGCGTGAATGCAACTTTTGCAATCTGAGATCCTCCGCCGGAAAGCAGTTTATATCCAATCTCAGTCACAGGACTGCTATCTTTAGTAATCACTGTTCCTGCCGCAAATATGGCAACTGCCCCGTCAGAAACCCAGTAAGACGAATCCGCGCTCAGGTCGCTGACATCAATAACTCCATCTGACTCAACAGCAAAAAATGTAACTGCCGATGCTGACTGGGAAATATAGACATCCTCACCTTTTTCATATAAAAATGCCTTCACTGCGAATTCACCCGGATCATCAGACCAGATCTCACTTTTTGCACCAACCGGCTTTTCATTGATTATCTGCCACACAATTTCAAAATCTGGAGCAGTGGTATCCGACCCTCCGGCAATATTTATTGCGACAGGTTCGGTGGTATCTTCTATAATTACTTCATTTTTCTCTGGAATTACAACAAATCCGTTGAAAAGCGATTCGAACTCGCGATTTTCTGTTTTCTGTATGTCCGCAATGATATCGTCAAGAATATCTGAAGTTTTTGCCTTTTCCTTTAAGCCTTTAACCGTCTCAAATCCAGCCTGAATCCCGGGAAGTGCCTCATAATCAAGTTCGCCAAGCCAGGTGCCTGTTGCGACTTTGAGATATTTTCTGATTGCGGTTTCAGTATCTCTGAGATCAGCACAGGATCCAATCGACTGTGAAACAGAAAAAGCGAGATTTGTCATCGGGTTGATGTTTGCAATATGACTTACAGATGATGCGAAAAAACAGCTCCCCGAAAGATCCGATTCGACACAATAGGCCTTTCCTGATTCAAGAACCGTCTCAACTTCAAAATATCCGTCAGCGTCAGTTTTTACGAATTGATCATCATTCGGCTTAACTCCGCACTCATAAAAATGAATACTTTTATTTTCCAAAGATCCGCTTTCAACCCAGAGATGACCAGTTACGCCGAAAACCGGTTCAATTGAATCGGCATCTTCATCTACAGCTTCATCATTTCCAGTATCTGTGATATCTTCATCAGTTGTGTCAGTATCTTCAATTTTGTCAGTATCAGCTATCACAGCAACATCTGAATCAGTATCACTGTCAATATTTGATTCATCATTGTTACTGCTGTGCTTGTTGCTTGCACACGCAGCGGCAAAAATGAAAACCGCTGAAAAAACAAACAGATACCTGAACTTCAAAAACATAACACCCTCCCGGAGAAATAAAATTACAGAGTCTATTTTATAGTAATTATCTGATTTTGCAATTAGAAAAAATTCTCTGTGTTTAAATAAAAAAAGCCTTGATGAAAGACTAAAGATGCACTGTTGGAAAAAAGGAGGTAACATGCGAAGTTTTTTACCAATATTAAGTTTGGCGGCAGCATTGCTGTTAAACGGATGTTTTCACCATGACAGCAATGATCGTGACAGCAAACCTGAGCCTGTGGAAGAAGAGGAACCTTCTTCATGCGCCGACATTAAATGCGGCAGCAACAGTTATTGTGAAAGCGATTTTATCGGAGGGGGATGCAGCGGAAATGTCCAGTTCTCCTGCCTTTGCAATGACGGGTTTGAAAGAACCGACTCAACAATTGACAAGTTTGGAACAAATCATGAAACATGTGTCGATATTGACGAATGCGCAAATGGAAATATCTGCGGAGAAGGAAGCAGATGTACCAACACTCCCGGCTCATACTATTGTGAAGAGATCAATGAATGCATTGAAAATTACGGTGTTTGCGGTTCCCTCGATTGTATAAATCTCGAATCATACTACAAATGCGAGTGTCCTTCCCATAACATTTTTAAATTCAATAATTTCTCAACAGCAGATGTCTTTATCAAAGAAGTCTCTGTTGATGATCATCACTATACTCTTTATTTTTCAAACCATGAAATATATGACTATTCAATTGACAGCAGTAATCCTGAAACATTACCCGATCAGCCGGTACTAACTGGAACTGCCTATTTTGACAAAGGAAATGTCATCGGAATGACATCTAATGGAAACTACTTATTCATGATCTGCACCGACGGTGTCTATGTCATTGACCGTGAACCTGATAGTAAACTGAATGTCAGGGAAGAGGTCTTTTTCCCAATGGACAACACAAGTGCATGGACAGAAGATTCAGGAATTCTTGTCATGGCGGGATATGATGCAGAAAGCGGTGGCAATGCTCTTTTTTTTCTTGATCTTACAGCCGGAGATGTCCCGTCAAATTCATACACTCTGAAACTGAACAATACAGATACAGTGGATGTTCTGGGATACAGGCATAACAGCAGAATCATGGTCGGATATTATGACAGCTCTACAGGATCACTTGACATAAAAAGCATGAGCGGAAAATCACCTGCTGAATTTTCTTTAAAAAGTGAAATTGAAATCGAACCTTTAGATGATGACGGCTGGGGAGGCAATGAATATGAAAACCTGTCAATAGAAATAACAGATGACAAAGCATTTGTAAATCGTGAAGGATACATGGATATATTGCAACTTTCAGATGACGGAAATATGAGACATGCATCTTTTATGAACTCTTCAATGTTATCATCATGGATAATTGAAAACAGTTATCTTATTCAATTCAATTTTGGCAATGAAGCTATGTACTGGGATATAACTGACCCTTACAACCCCATGAATTTTCTTACAATAGACCTGAATTTTGATGCTTCATGGACATTAAAAAATAATCACATATTTTATATGGTCGAAAAAAATAAAATAGATGGAATTTCAACACATATTTTTAATGATCTTGAAAAAGAGCCTCTCTATTCTATTTTCACAGAAAATTATATAACAGACTATTCAGCAGATGCTACAGCATTTTCTTCGGGTCTCACAGAAATCCAGATGTGCTCCGGTTTTTTAAAAACCTACTATTCAAACCCTGTGATCCTTGAAAACAACAGCTCTTTATACATCCACGACAAAAACAGTATCGACATCTATAGTTGCGATCTTGAAGGATCTTTAATAGTTGAAAACAACGCTTTTACCATTTCAGAAAAGTTTGCAGAAGAAAAAAACCGTACAGTCATGAAATCACCTGACGGAATTGTTGTAATATATGGCGGTACAGGTTTCGGATATTATTACGGGGATGAAACTTATATGCAGACTGAAGGGATGCTTGCTGACGGCGTTGCAGTCGGTAAAGGAATTGTGAGATCTGACTCTTCTGTAATAAGTTCTGCAATCCTGGGGAATAGGCTGTATATGGTTGACAGCAATGATATTTTAACATTTGGAGAGATCGACAATTTTGACAAAACAGCTGTATCTATCGACATCGGCTCCGATGTTTTTGCTCCGGCAGAAAAAGGAATTTATGTAAAAAAAGATAATAATATCTACTATTATGACACAACTTCAGATGTAGAACCTTTAAAACTCGGAATAATTCTCAATCTGGAAAGAATATTTGCCACAAACGACTATCTTGTAACTCAAAGTTCATCATCAATAAGTGTCTGGGTATTGTCACCAGAGGGATCACTTGTTCTGGTCGAGGATAGTATTTCTTTAAGCGAAATAATACTGGAAGCACATGAAGAAGATGGATCAATTTACTTCAGCACTGATTCGGGATATGTTTATCAACTGGTTCTGCCTGATTGTATCTGACAGTCAGTTATTTCTTTTCGTAGAGTCTTTTTGCATCTCTTGCGATAACAAGCTCTTCATTGGTAGGAATTACCATTACTTTTACTTTTGATGACGGTTTGCTGATAATTGCTTCTTTGCTGAAAATGGTTTTGTTAAGTTCGGAATTTATTTCAACGCCCATAAATTCAAGACCGATAAGCGAATCTTCTCTTATTTCCCCGACATTCTCACCGATCCCGCCTGTGAAAACAATCGCATCAACACCACCCATTGCCGCAGCATAGGCACCGATATATTTTTTAATTCTGTACTTGAATATGTTCAAAGCAAGCTCAGCTCTTTTATTGCCTGCATCTCTTGCGGCACGGACATCTCTCATATCATTTGAAATTCCGCTCACACCTTTCAATCCACTGTTTTTATTAAACATATTGACAACAGCCTTCATGTCGCCTTTGTGTTTGTCTATAAGATAAAAAGTGATC
>Ga0209099_1004108_pt1 | contig 11288 bp, 9 predicted proteins | sample AD_JPNHW2_MetaG_FD_184430 | JGI IMG/M metagenome (GOLD analysis project Ga0209099, IMG submission 184430) | Active sludge microbial communities of municipal wastewater-treating anaerobic digesters from Japan - AD_JPNHW2_MetaG (SPAdes) (version 2) | ecosystem: Engineered > Bioreactor > Anaerobic >...
TCTCCATGAACTCCAGGCGGAGCTGCATGCTGCGCGCCCAGTCAGACATGGTCATCAGTTCCGCCTGCTTGGACATGAACTTCTCGTTCATGTCCTGCAGGTGAGCGAAGATCTCGTCACGCTGGCTCCTTTCCAGTTCCAATTGGGCCTGGGCGGCCGCGTTGCGCAGCCGCTCGGACTCTAGGTCTATCCGCAAGCTCTCTAGGTCTATCCGCAAGCTCTCAAGCCTACCTTCCCTCTCGGCCAGGGAGGCCTTCGCGCCCTCCATCTCATCGGTCATGACGCCCAGGCGCCTCTCCTGCTCCTGCAGGCGTTCCTCCCGAACTTTTGCGTGAGCCATCATCTCCGCCAGGGCGCCCTTGGTGGCCTCCAGTTCTAATTGGGCGGCGTACAGCTGCTGTTCCCGGCTCTCCAGCAGGTCCCGGTCGGCCAAGCGGCGCTCCGCCTTGATGTAGCTTGAAGGAATGAGATGTGGGCGATCCTTGCCCAGCACCAGGTCTATGAACCGTTCGCAGGAGTGCTGATACGGTTCCCATAATTCCTCAGGGACGCCAGCTTCAATGAGCGCCTCAAGAAATGTGATGATCCCCAACCTTCTCTCGTTCTTCAGGTACATCACGTACAGGCTGCGGTACATGAGGAACGATATCGGCACGGGGGAATCGAACACCCATTCCTGGTCGGTGATCCATCTTCTCCCGTCCCCGTCCACAATGACGTTATCGAAGGTGAGGTCGAGATTGGCCACTGGCATCAGCTCTCCCACACTGTCCGGAACGCCTGCCAGCAGCTCCTTGACCGTGCCGTTCATCTCCGCTTTGCCGGTTAAACCGAGCGTCTCCAGGAAGGTCCGGAACATCTGGATCGCTTCCACGAAGCCTTCCCGATCTCCGCGCATGGCCAAACCGACCAGTTCGTCCTCGATCGACCTGCCGTCGATATAGTCAATGCGCACTCCGCCCTCCACCGGGACGGTAACCGGAACGTTCGCGTTTCGGAGCCGAGTTCGTAGTAGATTGGCTCCATTGACCATGTTCAGGACATGAGGCATGCTCTCAGCCGTCAACGCTCTCTTGATCACCCAACGTTCCGTGTCTGAGGAAAGGACGGAGGTCTCCGTGCGGTACTGGGGGAGCCTTTCCCGATTGTACTTCACGAAGTCGACATTAAATGTTTCCATGTCAAAGCCCACAGATCACTAGGAACGAGTTCGCCATCAGGGGGAACGCGTTGTTGGTCAATATATTATCGTAGGCCAGTCCCTCGTCGAATAGCGTAAAACGCTCCTGATCGTAGCTTGGCGATCCCTTCGACATCTCACCCGGGCGGGGAAGGAATCGGTCCGAGTACAACCGATCGGGCATCTTGTAGTCAGGGTAGGGGTACAGGAACTCCGTTTCCTTGAAGCCGGAACCGTTCAGCAAAGCTATCAGTTCCTGTCGTCCGAAGGTACGGAAACCCTTCTCGTCCGGATAGCCCTCCAGACTTTGGAACAGTTGGCCCGAATGGTCCTCCGGCGCCCCGGCCCAGTACTTGAGGCCGAGCTTGTTCTCGATGGCCAGGATGAGCTTTCCGTCCTTCTTTAGTGAATTTCGCGCCCTACGCAGCAAATCGCTGTAGGGGTCGGTGCTCCTGGCGTACCTACCGGCGTACTCTAGAACTCCGATAAGAGTGACGTAATCGTAATCTTCCGTGAGAGGAACGTCCTCGAATCGCCCGGCGTATATGGTAAGGTTATGTGACCTTGGATAGCGGGCGGCGATTATCTTGGCCCTCCTTTCGGAAAGTTCGATGGCCGTGACCTTCTCGACCTTCTCACAGAGCATGCCGGTGAGCGCCCCGCATCCGGCTCCTATCTCCAACAGTGACGCCTCTTTCTTGAACGGGAACCATTCCAGCAGGTTCCGGCGCTTGGGATGGAAATGGTAGAGCACCGGCCAACGGTCGTCGTTGTGGACCGCCTCCTCCAGGTCCTTGCCCGCGGAGACCAAGGAGAGGAGGTCCTCCTCCACGTCCCCGTCGGAATAATCCTCTGTTCCGTTGACGTGGTCTAAGATCAGTCTAGGTCCGCCCTGCATTATTCCCATCGCCAGCCCTTAGGCTTTAATGCAATGTTTAATGGCTGTGCCGATTTAAACTTATTGAACCGGTATAATTATCACTGGCATCGTCATCTGTTCAATTGGACCGCTCGACGCTCATGTCGAAACCCATATCGAAGGCGCCCACCACGAACTTGCTAGCCACGACGTACACTGAGAATATGTCGTAGAGGCGGTGATGAACCACCAGCTCCCCGGACGGGTCATAGCTGGTGCATCCCAGCGATATCAGGTATTGTCCGCCCTGCAGGAGCATGGGCGCGCGGAACTCGACCACGAACTCGTCACCTTGTCTTACCGGTCCAGGGTCCTTCATCTCCAGCTTGGAGTTGGTGCCGGTTAGCTCGTTCCCCTTGACGTCCTTGATGGTCATAGCGAATATGGGGTCAGGCACCTCCGATCTAACCGTCAACCTCATCCTGATGGAGAAACCGTTCCCCTTCAGGATGGATTGTGATAGAATCCCGTTCTCATCGAAGGCCCCGAAATCGGTGATCTTGATAGCGCCGTCCCCGTAGTCCAGGGCGGCGGTGTTGACGACGACCTTGTCCCGCCACAAACCGTCCGACAGCTTCGCTGCTACGACGCTCCCATCCTTCGCCCCATTGGATCCGGCCACGGTGCGCTTGTAGAGGTCCACCATCTCCTTGGCGGTACCTTCGCCAATCTTGTCGCCGTGGTCCAGGACCATGGCCCGATCGCAGTACTTCAGCACCGAGTTCATGTCGTGAGTGACGAATAAGATGGTCTTGCCGACGTTCTTGAACTCCTCGAACTTGCGATAGCACTTAGCCTGGAAGTAGATGTCGCCGACGCTGAGCGCCTCGTCAACGATGAGGATGTCCGGGTCCACGTTGATCGCCAACGCGAAGGCCAAGCGCACGAACATGCCGCTGCTGTATGTTTTCACGGGCTGGTCTATGAACTCCCCGATGTCCGCGAACTCAACTATCAAAGGAACGAGATCGTCCATGGTCTGTCTAGGTATCCCCTGCATCGTACCGTTCAGGTAGATGTTCTCCATTCCGGTCATTTCCATATTGAAGCCCGCGCCGAGCTCCAAGAGGGCCGCAACCTTGCCATTGACGACCACCTCACCAGATGTCTGGGCGGTGACCCCGGTCAATATCTTGAGGAGGGTCGATTTGCCCGATCCGTTTCGGCCCAAGATGCCGACGGTCTCTCCTTTACGGACCACCAGGTTCACGTCGTTCAGGGCGTGAAAGTCCTGATGATACTTCCTCCTCTTGAATGACAAGGCCTCCTTCGCCCGATCGGACGGTTTTCCGTAAAGCCGGTAGGTCTTCCCCACGTTCTTGATCACGATTATGGCATCGTTCATCAGGGCCTCACAGCACGTCCGCCAGGTGCGGCCGCAGTCTCTGGAAGACGATGCTTCCGATGATCACGAACGAAATGGTCATGGCCCAGAATATGGCGGTACGCAGCGGTTCCAGGGCGAGGTCTCCGAAGATCGCGGCTCTATATCCATCAACAATGTAGGCCATTGGATTTATTGAAATGAACCAATGCCATTCCTCGGGAATGCTTTTTTGGGACCACAGGATGGGAGTCAGATAAATTCCGAATTGTAGGATGATGGTCAACAGCTGGCGCATATCCTTGAAGAAGACCACGATGACCGAGGTCAGTAACCCCAATCCCAAAGCTAGAACGAAACTGCAGAAAAGGAAGTATAGCAGGGCTAACGAAGAGAATTGTCCTCCGACTCCGTATACGATCAAGAAGGCCACCAGTATAACGTGGAATATTATGCTGGTCAGGAAAGAGGATATTATCTTCACTGTGGGCAGGACCTCGACCTTAAACACCATCTTCTTTACTAGGAATGAGTACTGGGTCAGAGCGTTGGTGGCGTTTGACCATGCATCAGAGAAGAAGAACCAAGGTATCAGACCGATAATGAACCAAAGAACGAAAGGATGGCCATCGACTGTCTTGATGCCCAGGGCGAACTCGAAAACGAACCAGAAGAGGAATATCAGACTCAGGGGCTGGAGGATCTCCCATACCAGGCCGTAGTAAGAACCAACATAACGGTTCTTGAAATCGCTCCTGGCGAGCGACCAGACCAATCTGCGCGAACCCCAGGTTTCCTTTATGATACCAAACAAACCCATATAACGACCCGCTTTTTTATCACGATATTATCCGCTATTCCCATCATCCTTTGTTCCAAACACGATGGTTTACGATCGAAGTATAGCCTTGGATCAGTTTGAGCACCTTCTCCGACACATTAGGCACTGCGTAATCGTCGATGAGCAGCGTTCGGTCACGATCGAAGGTGAGCACCGCGATTTCGATCGAACTAAGGATGGACCTGGGCTCGATCCCTCCTAGGACTATGGTCCCTCCTTCTAAGGCTTCCGGTCTCTCCATAGAGGTCCTGATGCTGACCGCCGGGAAATTAAGCATCGCGGACTCCTCAGGAATCGTCCCCGAGTCAGAGAGGACGCATTTGGCGTTAATCTGGAGCTTGCAGTAGTCAAAGAATCCGAAGGGGGGTCGGACACGCACTAATGGATCGAACTTCAGCCCTTTTTCCTCTATCTTCTTCAAGGTCCTAGGGTGAGTAGAGAATATGAGCGGTAACGAGTAGCTTTTCGCGACGGCGTTCAGAGCAGAGACCAGGCTAGTCAGTTTTTCTTCAATATCCAGATTCTCCTCCCGGTGCATGCTCACTACGAAATATTCTCCAGCTTTAACGTTCTCCCGGGCCAACACATCAGAGCCCTCGATGGATTCCCGATTGACCTGGAGTACCTCGAACATAGGGGAGCCTGTAACAAAAACCGTATCTTTGGTCTGACCTTCGGAGATAAGGTACCGGCGGCTGTTCTCAGTATATGGCAGATTAATGTCCGATAGATGGTCGACCACTTTGCGATTGACCTCCTCAGGGACGCTCTGATCGAAACAGCGGTTCCCCGCCTCCATATGGAAGATCGGGATCTTCAACCGTTTCGCTGAATACGCCACCAAGCTGGAGTTTGTGTCTCCCAGGATCAATATCGCCTCCGGTGACTCCTTCATCATGATATCATATGATCTGGATATGACGTTCCCGACCGTCTCTCCCAAATTCTTTCCGGGCGTGTTCAGGTAATGGTCTGGACTCCGCAATCCGAACTCCTTGAAGAAGATATCGTTGAGCCGAGCATCATAGTTCTGTCCTGTGTGAACCAGAACATGTTCGAAATGTCGATCGAACAGCTTGATGATCTCGGACAGCCTGATGATCTCCGGGCGGGTGCCCACAATCGTCATTACCTTCATCCGTTCGTTCACATCGATCCCTTCCAATCATAATGTGCGTAGAAGTTCCTATGTTTGACCATCCAGCTTCTCATGTTCCGAATCTGGGTGGGGTAATCGGGTGGAAGATGGCGCAGACTCTCGCTCGGAAGCAGCCGTTTGTCCACTAGCTCGCTATCAAAACGCTCTATATCGGCCCGTGTGTCAAACTCCGATTTGAACAGGGCTAACAGATCATATTTTGAGATCCCCCCTGGCACCGAATAGTGGACGAGCCCTTTCGACGTTTCGTATCCTAGGCAGATATCTTCCATGAATTGGGCCAGCTGGGTGGTCATGACCCCCGACCACATGGCCTTGGAGAACCCACGCACCGGTCCCCTTTGTTTCATAAACCAATTGAAAAGTCCTTGGCCGCTCGGTTCTAACTCCGGGCCTGTTATGGAAGTACGGACGGTCAGATCCCTTTCGTTTACTACCTCACCCAAGGCCTTGGTCCGGTCGTATATGGAGTCGCCATCTCGCTGGTCCATTGGCCGGTACGGACCATTCTTCCCAGAGAACACGCAATCCGTGCTTAGATGGATCAAGCGGCCACCGTAACGGTCGCATAGATCCACAAGGAGATGGGGCAAGAGGCTGTTCACCCTGATGGCGCTCGTCGGGTCCTTTTCCGATCCCTTGATCAGCACGCCCATGCAATTTATGATGATATCCGGGCTGATATCCCGGATGACGCGTTCTAGAGCAGTTCCGTCCCTGGCGTCCAGGATGATCGTATCGTCATTCCAGGGTCTTCTAGCCACATTGAATACCTGCAGTTCTGGTCTTTGGGACAGCCTGGTGCATACAACATGTCCAGCCATTCCCGTGGAGCCCAGGACAACTATCTTGGTACTCTCACTCTCTCTCATGAAGATCTCCGAGCTTCCTAAGAAGTTCGACCGTCCCTACCAGGTCGAGCCGTTCGGTATTATGAGACGTATATTCCTCTGCCGTCTCGATCGTCCGGTCGCCCTTCTCGAAGAACTTGCTATAATTGAGATCACGGTTGTCCGCTAGGACTCGGAAATATTTTCCCATGTCAACCGCCCGGGCCATCTCTTCTTTGGTAACCAAGGTTTCAAAGAGCTTTTCCCCGTGCCGGGTCCCTATGATTTTCTTCTCTACTTTCTTTCCTTTGATATTCATCACGGCATCCGCCAGAACATCGATGGTAGAAGCAGGGGCTTTCTGGATGAGAGTATCCCCCTGATTCCCGTGGTCGAACGCATAAACCACGAGGTCCACGGCGTCGTCCAGGGACATGAGGAATCTGGTCATTAGGGGGTTGGTTATGGTGAGGGGACCGCCCTCTTCGATCTGTTTGTTGAACAGAGGTATGACCGATCCACGACTGGCCATGACATTTCCATATCTGGTGATGCACAATGTCGGACCGTCCTTAGGTATCATCCTGCTCCTGGCGATTATGTTCTTTTCCATCAAGGCCTTTGACATGCCCATCGCACAGATGGGATAAGCCGCTTTGTCCGTGCTTAAGAATATGGCCTTCTTAACGCTGTTCGCCAGGCACGCGCTGATGACATTATTGGAACCATAGATGTTGGTCTTAACGGCCTCTATTGGGAAGAACTCACAGGACGGCACTTGTTTGAGAGCTGCAGCATGAAAAACATAATCCACCCCCACGAAAGCATCTTCGATCGATTGATAGTCTCGAACGTCACCGATAAAGAACTTGAGCTTGGCGTTGTTGTACCGCCTTCTCATATCGTCCTGTTTCTTCTCATCACGTGATAGGATGCGTATTTCCCCTATGTCCGTGGTAAGGAATCGCTTCAAAACTCCATTTCCGAACGAGCCGGTGCCACCTGTTATAAGCAAAGTTTTATTCTTAAAGCCCATGGTCCTACACGCTCCATCCAGACTGTATGCGAATCTTCAATGGTATATAAAAACGTTGATGGGTTTTATGCTCAATGATGCGTGATCTCGGGATGCTCTTTTTCCGATTAATAGGGATGAGATCACTGGTGTTTTCCCCTCTCCTCGCTCTTGAGTTCCTCAGATATGTATGAACCCATCTTCATCGGGTTGACAACATCTAGGAAATAAAAAATGTCCTCTCTCTTCAGTTCCCTTAAAAGGACGAGACATCCTCCGAACAGGACCAAGGTCAATATACCATAGGCGATCAGGGAGGGCCAATCTTGGATTGGATACTCTCCGGCGAGTGATAACAGGATCGCCCCGACCATGGCCACTGAAACGAACTGGATTAGAATCCTGCGATTAGAGGCGGTTCCTGTCAATTTCCGCACTACAATTCTTACCAGTACGAGATGGACACCGCTAGCTATCATTAAACCCAGTGCCGCTCCGGTGGCAGACAATCCCGCCAGCGCTATGCCGGCGATGCTTGGGGGTACCAGGATAAACAATGACAGAATGAGCGTAGTCACGTAAATGATGTTCAGTTTGGCACTGATGTCCGGGCGATTTACGGCCAATATCTGTGAGTTGTAAACCGAGTTCATCAGGTCAAACATCATTGCCATTGCAAGGAACCGCAAGGGTGCTCCAGCCGGGCTCCAAGTAGGACCGAAAAGAACCTTGATTATCTCGGTCGGGAAAAGAACGATCAGCAAGGTTATCGGCAAACCTAGCATGCAAATGTATCGCTCTGCCGACAAGGTGATTTTTCTGATAGATCGCAAATCATTCTCAGCATGCATCCTGCTAAAGGCAGGAAAGGTGAGGGTTGCCACAGATGCCCCGATGATACCGAACACTGCTACCAAAGTCTGGGATGTACTATAGTATGCAGCATCAGAAACGTCAAACCACCCTATCACAATCTTATCGACGTTCATGGCCACCATGCCCAATATCGTGGTAATCGCCAAGGGTAAGGCAAATACTGCGTAGGACCTAAAAAGCACCGGCTTTGTGAAAATAACATTCTCACGGAAGAGCATGAACAACGCTATCAAAGCAATCGTAAATCCTGTTATGGTATAGACCAATGCCAGATTGATCATGCTTGGCGAATAAAGGCACATGAAAACGATCATCGGAACAAGCAGAAAAGGGGAGCATAGCGATAGGAGTTGAGCTTTTGCCGTTTGGGTTTTAGCGTTAAAAGTGGTTATCACCACATTTGAAACATCGACGAAAATGATGTATATCACGATTAAAAGGAACAGCCACACCTTATCTCCAGACAAATCTCCTTCCAGAAAGGAAGTCCAGACGATTAGGGAGATGGCCAATACCAAAATCATAGCTCCAATAAGTGCCAGCCGAGTGACCAGAAAGGTGCTTATGCACTCGTTTATGTCCTTCCCCTCGCTTATCCTTTTAATGTGCGCAGACGAAAACCCCAGGTCACTGATCGAATTAAACGTGGACACAATGGCCAAGGCGACGACGAAGGTCCCGTATGTTTCCGCTCCTATGTGTTTGATTATAAAATAGATTGAGATGAAAGATAGCACGGTCGATAAAACCGTCGAAATCAGTATCAGGAGCGATCGTCTTCCAAGCAAGGCGAATCATTAGAATGAACCTGGATATTTTAATCTTGGGAATGGATTGAATGACGGTAGATGATCTAGCCACATTCATTCAATGTCTGTGGTTATCTAAAAAATTCAATTCACTGGGTGGTCCATATTTTTATAGGTTCTTACTGGAGGACCTTTCGCAACTCTTTCTGGCTTGGAAAATTAATGAGAACTCCTCGATGCCTCCCTTGGTAAACGACCATGCTCCCCGCGGCCACGGCCGAAGCCCCAGCCTTGACAGCATGGGCGAAGTCCTCCACCTTTCCCGCGCCTCCACAGGCGATCAGGGGGACGTTAATCTCGCTGGCGACCGACCTGATCAGATCGGTATCATACCCCTGCATGGTACCATCTTGATCGATCGAAGTGAGTAAAATCTCGCCTGCTCCTGCCGCCTCTGCCCTTTTTGCCACGGTTATGGGGTCGGTCCTCGTGCCTATCCGACCTCCATTGATATAAGTTTCATAACCACCCAGCATCTTCTTCTTCGCGTCGATAGAAACAACTATGCTTTGATTGCCAAAAATCTTGGCCGCCTCTCTGACCAGGTCGGCGTTCTCGTGAAAATTCGAATTAATCGCAATTTTCTCCACTCCCAGACTGAAGATGGTCCTCATATCTTCGATGGATCTGATACCTCCCCCGTAGGTGAGGGGCATGAAACATTCGCTGGCTATCTGCTTAATGATCTTGAAAGGTGGAGATTTGTTTTCGAATGTGGATGTGATATCAAGGAAGATAAGCTCGTCCACCTCTTTCTCATTGAATATTTTAATGGCGTTGACCGGATCTCCTATGTAGTTAGGATCTTTGAACTTGACCGTCTTCACCAATTTGGAATTTTGGAGCAATAGGCAGGGCATGACCCTTATCATCAACAACGTCTCACAGCTCCGTAAATTTTTTCAGCATTCTCATTCCGAAACGATGGCTCTTCTCCGGATGAAATTGAACGCCATAGATGTTCTCGTGGCTCACCGAAGAGGAAAAATCGAACCCATAATGTGTGGTGGTTAGAATGTCGCGGGAATCGTTGCAACGAACAAAATATGAATGAACGAAATAGAACCGGTTCTCTTCCTCACCCTCGAACAGTTTCGATTCCTTCTCTATCTTGACAGTGTTCCAACCCATATGAGGTACACGAAGTCCATCGTTCTTTGGAAACCGGACAGTTTCGGCGTCTATCCAACCCAAACCCGGGAGGACACCTTCCTCGCTACGCTTGGTAAGTAGCTGCATGCCCAAGCAAATGCCTAAAATGGGGACCTTTTTCTTGAGGACCACATCGTTTAGGACCGGTATTAACCCGGTCAAATCCAACATTCGCATGGCATTGTCGAAGGCGCCGACCCCCGGGAGGATCAGTTTGGTCGCATCTCGAATCACATCGGGGTCCTTCGATAGCATGGATTCGACACGAATGTAATCGAACATGCTCTGGATGGAACCAACATTGCCCATTCCGATGTCGATTATGACGATCATGAATCGGCTCCTCTACTTCGTGTACTTTATGTAGAAACTCTTCGGGACTCTATCCAGCTTGTACATTAGATAGAAGAACGGTCTCAACCTTTTGAAGGTCTTATTGTACGTCTGGTAATCCTTGGAACTCTTCTTGGGGAGATTGATGAGATCGATGAACTCCTGGTCGGTTAGTCCCAGGCGCTTCTTGACCTCAACTATTATGGCCTCATCGAACTCCGGCGGGGTCTTAATCTCCTCCAACGCCCGTTCTCTGGTCATCTGGCCTGAGCGAATCAAGGCCGAGAACTCAACATAGCGTAGGTCGATTCCGAACTTTCGCGGAAGTATATAGTTGTCGCAGAAGACAGTGTATCGATTCTCCATGTGATGTCCTCCGTACCACTGCCAGTCATAGGTCTGATTTAGCATCTTCTTGGCATCTTCCTTATGATAATCTATAAAGTAGAGGGGACGGATGCGTTTGATGTCTTTCATCACATACTTCAAGAACTTCCCTATCCACAGGTTGGGATACCGATTTATCGGCATGGTTCCGAACTGGGTCTGGATACTATCGATGTATTTACCATCAAAATAGAACCAACCGATGGGGGTTATTCCTTCCGTCCGGAACGAGTGGCCATCCAGGATATACTTGACCTTGTTATCATCAGCCGCCTGGTACAAGGTTGTCGTCAAAGCTATGTCGGTTAAGGCATCGATTTCCGGCACGGATGCCTTGAGGAATGAATGGGCCATATCACAGAACTCATCGTTGTCCATGACATACGTATTGAGTGGAATGTCCAATTTCTTCAGAACTCGATCGATGTTCTCAACAGCTATGCGGGAATTCCAGGTGTTGTCG
>Ga0209099_1004110_pt1 | contig 11287 bp, 13 predicted proteins | sample AD_JPNHW2_MetaG_FD_184430 | JGI IMG/M metagenome (GOLD analysis project Ga0209099, IMG submission 184430) | Active sludge microbial communities of municipal wastewater-treating anaerobic digesters from Japan - AD_JPNHW2_MetaG (SPAdes) (version 2) | ecosystem: Engineered > Bioreactor > Anaerobic...
GAGGGCGTCCTCCACGCTCAGCTGGGGCATCGGGTTCATGGCGCGGAACCTCCAGGCTGTCTTCCAAAGTAGCGGGCCGCGGGGTTCCCGGCCAGCGGCGGATCCCAGCGGCCCGTCACGCGCCCCGGAGGACGGCGGCCCGGCATGCCGCGATTCCGGAACCCTCGTGATATTAATTACTGAAAATGAACATTATTACACTCGAACAAGAAGATCCCGTCAGTGCGCAAGATCACGGATCCGCGTCGCGCTGTCTTGCTCCCGTTTCTGGCACACAGTACCTTGGCATGGGGCGTTGCGCGGGTTCTACCCGCGGTCAGTCATTGTAGCCCGTCGCCACGAGGGGTCATCCGCATGAGACAACTGCGAATCGATATGGGCAAGTGCAACGCGGGCCGCGACTGCCGGCACGAGTGCGAGGAGGCCTGCGCCGTCAAGGTCTTCAAGCTCGACGGTCCGGAGCATGCCGCCCTGCACATCCGGGAGCTGCCCGACGGGACGGGCCAGGCCATCCTCTGCGACCAGTGCGGGGACTGCGTCGTGGTCTGTCCCGCCGATGCCCTCAAGCGCAACAAGATGGGCACGGTGGTCCTCGACAAGAACCTCTGCGTCGGCTGCTACACCTGCATCGGCTTCTGCGAGAAGCACGCCTTCGAGCGCAATCCGGAGTGGGTCGTCCCCTTCAAGTGCATCGCCTGCGGCATCTGCGTGAAGGCCTGCCCCCACGCGGCCCTTGAAATCGTCGACGTCCCCACGCCTGACTACCGGATCATCTGAGACAAGGAGCGCGGCATGAGCAGCAACACCATCCAGGCGGATTATCCCCAGTTCCACCGCTGCGAGGTCGACTTCACCACGCGCACCGAGTACGTCGAGGGCATGGAGGCCCTGAAGGCCGCCCACCAGGTGCTGAAGGAGTGGACCTTCACGCCGAGCCTGCCGGAGCGCGGCTACACGAACCGCACCCTCTACCTCAACGTCGGCACCCTAGAGATCAGGGAGAGGCCCGTCACCCAGCAGATGAAGGACGTCTTCACGGGCGGCCGGGGCTTCGGCCTGTGGCACCTCTGGAACGCCGTGACGCCGAAGACCAGGTGGAACGACCCGGAGAACGAGATCATCATCATGCCCGGCCCGGTCTCGGGCATCACCCAGTACCCGGGCAGCGGGAAGTCCCTCGTGGTCTCCCTGTCGCCCCAGACCGAGATCCCCATCGACTCCAACGTGGGCGGCTACTTCGGCCCCCTCCTCAAGTTCTCGGGCTACGACGGCCTGGAGATCCAGGGCAAGTCGGACCAGGAGCTGATCGTCTTCATCGACGGCCAGAAGGGCCTGCTCCGCGTGGAGACGGCCCCCGCGGAGCCCGTCGACAGCCACGTGCTGGCGGAGATCCTCACCCACATGTACGCGGAGGACGAGAAGGACCGGGTGAACATCTCCGTGGTGAGCGCGGGATCCGCCGCGGAACACAGCCTCATCGGCATGCTGAACTTCTCCTGGTACGACAAGCGCCGGGGCTGCATCCGGCTGAAGCAGGCGGGCCGGGGCGGCATCGGCACCGTGTTCCGGGACAAGAAGATCAAGGCCCTGGTCATCCGCGGCCCCGAGGTGAAGGGGGACCTGAACCATCCGAAGGACTTCGAGACCATCGCCAGGACGGGCATCAAGCTCCACAAGGAGCTCCGCAGCAACGATCCGGTCCAGTGCCTCATGCGCCGCAACGGGACGGCGCACATCGTCGAGATCATGGACGCCTACGACCTGCTGCCCGTCCACAACTACCAGTACGGCAGCCATCCCGAGACCCACAAGATCGCCTCCTACATCTGGGACCAGCGCTGCACCCAGCGCACCGCCGACGGCTGCTGGTACGGCTGCTCCATGGCCTGCGCCAAGGGCGCGGACGGCGTGGAGCTCCGGACCGGCCCCTACAAGGGCCACCGGGTCACCGTGGACGGCCCCGAGTACGAGAACGCGGCGGGCCTGGGCTCCAACTGCGGGGTCTTCGACGCCGAATACCTGCTGGAGCTGAACTTCTACTGCGACACCTACGGGATCTGCACCATCACCTACGCCACGATCTGCGCCTTCGTGATGGAGTGCTACCAGCGCGGCATCCTGGACAAGGAGCGCACCGGGGGGCTGGACCTGACCTGGGGCAATGCCGTGGACGACCTCGAGATGATGCACCAGATGGCCCGGGGCGAGGGCTTCGGGAAGATCGCGGGCCTGGGCGTGAAGCGGATGAAGGAACTCTTCATCCGGAACGGCTGGGGCGACCCGGACCTCATCAACGACATCGGCATGGAGAACAAGGGCCTGGAATACAGCCAGTACATGTCCAAGGAGTCCCTGGCCCAGCAGGGCGGCTACGCCCTCACCAACAAGGGGCCCCAGCACGACGAGGCCTGGCTGATCTTCATGGACATGGTGAACAAGCAGCTGCCCACCTTCGAGGACAAGGCGGAAGCCCTCTACTACTTCCCCCTCTTCCGCACCTGGTTCGGCCTCTACGGCTGGTGCAAGCTCCCCTGGAACGACGTGGCCCCTTCGGACAACGCCAAGACCTCCGAGCCGGCCAAGATCCCCGAGCACGTCCAGAACTACCTGGACATCGCGGGCGCCATGCGGGGCGTGAAGCTCACCTCCGAGGACATGCTCAACGAGTCGGCGCGGGTCTACAACTTCCAGCGCATCTTCAACATCCGCATGGGCAAGGGCCTGCGCGTCCACGACCACGCGCCCTACCGCTCCATCGGTCCGGTCACCCGGGAGGAGTACGAGTCCCGCATCGAGCGCTACGAGAAGGAGCTGCGCGAGCAGGCGGGCATCGACCCTGCCGGCCTGACCCTGGAGGAGAAGATGGCCGCCACGCGCAAGTACCGGACGGACCGCTACGAGAAGCTGGTGGACACGGTCTACGCGCGCCGGGGCTGGACCCTGGACGGCGTGCCCACCCAGGCCAGGGTGAAGGAGCTCGGCCTGGACGTCTTCCCCGAGCTCGTCGAGATCGTGAAGGCCTACGGCGGATGAACATGATCCAGGTGAACGGCGATCCCCTCGCGTGGTCGGCGGGCATGACCGTCCGGGACGTGCTGACCCTCAGGCGGTTCACGTTCCCGATGCTGGTCATCACCGTCGACGGCGACCTCGTCGACCGGAAGGACTACGACACGGCGCCCGTCCCGGACGGCGCCGACGTCCAGGTCCTCCACCTCATGAGCGGCGGCTGAACGCATCCGGATCCGGCGGCAGGGGCTAGACTGTTCCTCCAGGCCGGTCCCGGCCGGCACGGTGCGCCCCATGCTCCTCCGCCCGAAAAACAAGGACAAGGATGCGGATCCCCGCGAGCGGGCGGTCTGGGGGGACCTGATCGCCATGGGCATGGTGTTCCCCATCGCCATCGTCCTGGGCTTCTTCGGGGGCAGATGGATCGGCGGCTGGTTCGGCTACCCGTCGGTGGGCCAGTGGATCGGGCTGGCCTACGGCATCGCCGCGGGCTTCTGGGAACTCTACAAGGTCACCCGGAAGCTCGACCGCCTGGATCCGCCCGGGGGCCCCAAGGGTGATTCGTGATGAGCTGCACTGATCCCGGAAGGAACCACCTCGTGTGGATCGCGCGCTTCCAGTGGGGGCTCCTGGCCGTCGGTATTTTCTCGTGGCTGGCGAAGTCCTGGAAAGCCTCCGCGGCCTTCGCCCTCGGGGGGCTCGCGAGCATCGCCTTCTGGCACCTGCACGGCTGGATCATCTCCCGGATGCTGACGCCATCGGCGCGCCGGCGCTGGTTCTACGGGGCCCTGGCCCTGGCCAAGCTTGCGTTGATCGTGCTTGTCCTGCGTGAGATGATGGTCTGCTTCCCGGCGGAAACACTGCCTCTATCGGTAGGTGTGTTGCTGTTCGTGGGGGGAATCCTGCTGGAGGCTTGCAGGCTCGTCGTGCGACCCGGCCATCAGGACTTGGATTGAACCAGGCCGTTTCAGGGATCTGAATCATGGAACACCACCCGTCAGCCCTCTCCATGTTCCTCACATGGCTGCTGAACCTGCCCCGGCACGCGGATCCCGCCTTCGCCCACGGGGAGCCCCTCTCCCTCCTGGAGCGCTACGACCACCTGTTCGCCGCCGTCCTGGCCGCCCTGGTGACCATGCTCGTGGTCTGGATGGTGCGGCGGAAGATGGCCGTCATCCCGGGCCCCCTGCAGCAGGTCATGGAATACGCCGTCACCTTCCTGCGCGAGATGCTCTCCGACAACATCGCCCACCATTCCGAGCGCTACCTGCCCCTGGTGGGGACCATCGGCCTGTTCGTGCTGCTCAACAACCTCTTCGGCCTGGTCCCGGGCATGCCCTCGGGCACCGGCAACTGGAACGTGACCCTGGGCTGCGCCCTGGTCGTGTTCGGCTACTACAACTTCCACGGGATGAAGGAGCAGGGCTTCGGGAAGTACTGGGCCCACTTCGGCGGCCCCATCTGGTGGCTCGCGCCCCTGATGTTCCCCCTGGAGATCCTCGGGCTCTTCTCCCGCATCCTCAGCCACTCCCTGCGGCTCTTCGGCAACATCGCCGGCGAGCACGTGGTCTCGCTCATCTTCTTCAGCCTGATGCCCTTCCTGCTCCCCGTGCCCATGATGCTCATGGGGCTCTTCTTCGGGCTCATCCAGGCCTTCGTGTTCGTGATGCTCACGGTGATCTACATCTCGGGCGCCGTGGCCCACGAGCACTGATCCCATCCGTCTTCAAACGGACGTCGGGATTCCGAACCCCGCGCCCCCTTCCCTGAGGTTTCCATGAAGAAGCTCCTCGTCACCGCCTTCCTCTTCACCCTCACCGTCGCCGCCTTCGCCCAGGGCACCGGCGCCGGCGCCGGCGATCTCTTCCAGGGCAAGTACCTCGCCCACATCGCCCTCGCCATCGCCGCGGCCGCCTGCGGCATGGCCCAGGGCAAGGCCGTGATCGCCGCCTGCGACGGCATCGCGCGCAATCCCCAGGCCGCCGGCAACATCCGCACCACCATGATCATCGGCCTGGCCCTCATCGAGGCCCTGGTGATCTACGTGCTCGTGGCCGCGTTCGCCGTCAAGTAGGTCCTCACCGGAAGCCCTGTCGAGCAGAGGGGCGCCTCCCGGGCGCCCCTTCGCCGGCGATGAAGGGGAAATGCCGACCCAGCCGCCAGTTCCCGCATCGAAACACCAGATGTTCCCTCTTCCGCCCGAGATCGCGCGGGTGGTCCTGGGCGGGGGGTCGCTCATCGACCAGCCCCGGGTGCATCATTCCAGCCTGCCCCGGGCCCGGGACTTCGCGCTGAACTACGGCTACGACGTGGATGTCCCCAACCAGCGGAGCCAGCTGGTGAAGGTCTTCGAGGACGCGCTCTCCTTCATGGAGGACGTGATCCTCGAAGGGACGGGGCTGGACCTGCCCGCCGAGTTCTGCGACCTCCAGGACCCCCTGGAGCTGCTGGTCTGGGCCTCCGAGCGCCCCATGGGCAGCCGGGCCCGCTGGAGCTGCGCCCTGCTGCGGGTCATGCACACCCTCATCCACCTGGACAACAACGTCTACCTGCGGTTCCTGCCGGAAATCCAGCAGCAGATCTTCGACCGCTACGAGCGCTACCTGGTCCCCACCGAGAACGGCGGCTGGCTCCTGAAGGGACAGTACGAGGTCCCGCTGATCGCCGTGAAGCGCAAGGAGAACAAGAACCGCGTCTCCATGCTCCTCAAGCTCCTCCACAAGCCGGAGAACGTGGCGGAGACCATCTACGACCAGATCGGCATCCGGCTGGTGGCCGAGGACCTGCTGGGGGTGCTGGCGGTGATCCGGTTCCTGCTGGACCACCACGTCCTCATGGCCGCCCACATCAAGCCCTCCAGGACCCGGAACCTCATGGTGAACCTGCCGGCGCTGGAGCGCTGGATGGCCCAGCTCCCGCCCGGGTTCACGCTCGACCGCCTGGAGCCGAAGGAGCGCGAGGAGCTCATGTCCCTCCTCACCCTCCGGCCGGAGAAACCGGAAACCAACCCCTTCTCGAGCAGCAACTACTCCGCCGTCCAGTTCACCGCCCGGACCCTGATCCGGCTCCCCAGTCCCGCGGTGCCCGTCCTGGATCGGATCCAGGCCCGGCTCCAGGCCCTCGGGAGACCGGAGATGGGGGATCTGCTGCACATTCCGGAGTTGATCCAGGAACAGGAGGAGTTTACTTTCTTCTTTGCACATGAAGTGCAAGTAATGGAACGGACAGGATTCGAGAGTATATTGTCTGGACCGGCTTCCCACGCCGAATACAAGCTTCGGCAGAAGGAGGCCGCTCGGAGACGAGTCTTGCAGGGCATAGCAGCGCAGGAGGCCTCATGTTGAACATCCAGACCCGTCAGGAAGGGAATTCCTCGGTGGTCACCATCCAGGGGAAGGTGAACTTCGAAGTGACGGCCCAGTTGAGAGATGTCATCCGGGATACCGTGACCACCCAGCAGCCGAAGCTCCTGGTCATCAATCTCGAAGGTGTCAATTTCATCGACTCCTCAGGTCTGGGACTGCTGGTCGCGGCCCGCAACAGCGTGGACAAGAACAACGGCAAGCTCCATCTCTGCGGACTCCCGCCCCAGGTCAAGAAGACCTTCGATCAGACCAACCTGACGAACTACTTCTCGATCTTCGCGACGGAACAGGACGCCCTCCGCGGAGCCTGATCCGCCGGACAAGGGACGCTCATGGCCAAGGGTGTAGTGCTGGTCGTCGACGACGAAGCGCAGATCAGGGACATCCTGGGCTTCTATCTGAAGCGCGCCGACTACCAGGTCCTGCTGGCGGAGAACGGGCGCCAGGCCCTGGAGGCGATGGCCAAGGTCAAGCCCGACCTGATCCTCTCGGACCTGCGCATGCCTGAGCTTGCGGGGGACGAGTTCTGCCAGATCGTGAAGGGCAACCCCGAGACCCGGGACATCTACTTCGTCCTCGTCTCGGCCCTGGACGGCACGGCGTCCAAGATCGGCGGCCTGAACCTGGGCGCCGACGACATGATCTCCAAGCCCTTCCATGCCCAGGAGGTGATGGCGAAGGTGGAATCCGCCTTCCGCCTCATCGCCATGCAGAAGGAGATCAAGCGCCAGAACCTGGAGCTCACGAGCTTCCAGGAGCGGATGACCACCGAGCTGGCCCTGGCCGCGCGGCTCCAGATGGGCCTGCTCCCCCGCAGCCCGGGCCAGGCGGCGGGCATCCGCTATACCCACCGCTACCTGCCCGCCGAAGGCATCGGCGGGGACATCTACACCATCCTGCCCGCCCCGGACGGCGGCACGGCCTTGATGATCGCCGACGTGAGCGGTCATGGCGTGACGGCCGCGCTCATCTCCGCCATGGTCAAGACCTTCTTCGAGGCCCAGGTGCGGCTCGGGGGCGACCCCCTGGCCTGGGCCCGCGCGATGAACCAGGACCTCGCCCGCAACACGCTCCCGGAGCAGTTCGCGACGGCCTTCCTGGCGCACCTGGACCCGGCGACCTCGGTCATGCGCTACGTGGTGGCCGGCCACGACGCGCCCATGCACATCGCCCAGGGCTCCTCCGGGGGGTTCATGAAGCCGGAGCTGCTCCCGGGCAAGGGATTCATGCTGGGCATCGACGAGGACCTGATGTTCCAGGAGCAGTCGTGCCCCTTCGAGGTGGGCGACCGCATGATCCTCTTCACGGACGGGCTCGTGGAGGTGGAGCGGGAGGACCGGGCCTTCCTGGGCCACGACGGCCTCCTGCGCGTCTGTTCCGAGCTGCCGGGGGACGCCGAGCAGGCGGTGGACTGCATCGTGGGGAAGGTGCAGGCGTTCAACGCCCCCAGCGCCTTCGTGGACGACGTCACCCTGGTCGTGCTGGACAGGCAGTAGCCGGCGCATGCCTTCCCAGCCCGGAACCTCCCTGCCCCTTCCCGCCCCGGATCCCCTGGACCCGGACTTCCAGCCCTACGCCGGCCTGTACGGGTCCCGCGAAGCCGAGCACCCCTCGGCGGGCCCCTGCTTCATCTGCGAGGGGCGCTACCTGGTGCGGGAGGCCCTGCGGGACGCCCGGTCGGGCGCCCTGACGGTGCTTTCCGTGCTGACGGGACCCCGCCTGGCCGGGGAATGGCTCCCCCTGCTCCCGCCGGGGACCCGGCTGCTCGTCGCGGAGGACGCGTTCCTCGAGCGCCTCCTGGGCTTCCAGTTCCATCGGGGGATCCTGTGCTGCGTGCAGCGGCCCCCGGCCCCGGAGGAGGCCCGGATCCTCCGGGCGCGCCGCCTCGTCGTGCTTCCCCGCCTGGACAACGTGGACAACCTCGGCCAGCTCCTGCGCACGGCGGCCGCGCTGGGCCTGGAGGCCGTGGCCGTGGGCCAGGGGCCGAGTCCCTACGAGCGGAGGACCGTCCGCGTCTCCATGGGAGCGGCCTGGCGCATCCCCGTCCTGGTGCCGGGGGACCTGCCCGGCCTGGTGGCGCGCTGGCGGGATTTCGAGCCGGCGATCCCGTCCGAGGTGGTCGGGGCCGCCCTCGTGGAAGGGGCCCTGCCCGCCGCGCAGTGGGCTCCGGCGCCCCGCACGGCCCTCGTCCTGGGCCCCGAGGACCGGGGGCTGGATCCCGGATGGCTGGACCGGTGCGACCGCCACGTCGTCATCCCCATGGCCAAGGACATGGACAGCCTGAACGTGGCGGCGGCGGGCGCCATCCTGATGTTCCGCCTGATGAGCTAGAATAAGTGGCATGTCTCCCATCGTTTCCGCCCCCCAGTCGTCCCGCGTCTGTCTGATGAAGCCCTCGGAGCCCCTGGAACTCGCGCTCCAGGCCGACTATTTCGAAGGCCAGATCGACACCCGGGCCTTCCGCGTCCGGAATCCCCACTACCCGGTCGTGTCCGCGAACCCCCTGGTGCTGGAACCGGAGCTCGGGAGCTGGATCTACGTGGAGCGCTTCGGCGCCGTGGTCTTCTGGAACTGTTCCGACGCCCTCGTGGAGACCTTCCTGAAGGACCTCCAGGAGCTGCCCGGCGCGGGGCCCCGCATCGGCTCGACCCACGACAGCCTCTCCGTGAACCTGGGCGCGGAGGAGGAGACGGTGGGCTTCAGCGCCGTCTGGCTGAAGGAGCTGACCCTGGGGAAGCTGAAGGTGATCTCCCTGGCCCTCGCCCAGAGCGTCGCCCTCGACTACTTCGAGACCGCCGTGAGTTCCGCCATGGCCAAGTTCCATCCGGTGGTGCGGACCCTGCGGGAGGAAGGGAAGCTCGGCATCGGGCATCCCGAGGTCCTCTCGATGGTGGGATTCGCCATGGAGATCCGCTCCGTGGTGCTGGAGAACCTCACCCTCTTCGACGATCCCCCCGAATCCTGGGAAAGCGAGTCCCTGGCGCACCTGGACTCCGAGCTCTTCGACCAGTTCGACCTGGAGGAGCGCATCAACGCCATCAACCAGAAGCTCCTCTACCTGAAGGACGCGGGCTCGACCCTGATGGGCGTCTTCAGCAACCGCAAGAGCGTGCGGCTGGAGTGGATCGTGATCGTCCTGATCGCCATCGAGGTGATCATCTTCGTGTGGGCAGAGCTGATGCCGCACTGACCCCCGGGGGTCACGCCGCCAGCACCAGCAGGACCTGGGCCAGGACGATCTTGAGGATCGTGGCCAGCGGGTAGACGGCGGCGAACCCGACGTTGGGCAGCTCGTTCCGGGTCTGCTGGGTGGCGTAGCCGAGCACCACCGGCTGGGTGTGCATCCCGGCCACGATCCCGAACAGGACGTTCAGGGGGATCCGGAACAGGCGGTAGCCGATCCAGCAGGCCAGGCCGTCCGCCAGCACCAGGACGCCCAGGGCGGCCGCGGCGAAGACCGGCAGGACCGCGAGGTTGGTGCCGAGGATGAAGCGGAAGCCCTCGCCCGAGATGATGCCGATCCCCGCCGCGAAGAGCGCGAGCCCGAACTGCCGGATCGTGTGGTTCGCGCTGTACGGCAGGTTCCACACGAAGGTGCCGCACCGGGGGTGGCGCCCCAGGACCAGGCCCACCACCAGCGGTCCCCCGGCGAAGCCCAGGCTGAGGGTGATCCCGTGGCCCAGCGGGATGGGGACGCGGCCCAGGACCAGCCCGGCGGCCAGGCCCAGGGCGAAGACCACGAAGCTCGCCTCGGAGAGCTCCTGGTAGCTGTCCCCGAAGAGGGCCTCGATCGCGGACAGGTTGTCCTTGCGGGTGACCACCCGGATGCGGTCCCCCAGCTCCAGGACCGTGTCCGCGTCGGGGACGAACCACCGGTCCCCCCGCCGGAGGCGCGTGATGATGCCTTCGTAGCGCTCGGGGAGCTGGAGCTCCCGGAGGGGCCGGCCGATCATGTCGGCGTTGGAGACGAACACGCGCGCGGCGTCGATCCTGCTGATGTCGTGCTGGAGGGAGACCTCCGCCTCCCTCCCCAGGATCCGCACCGCGCGTCCCACCTCCTCCCGGGAGCCCACCACCATGAGCAGGTCGCCGGCCCTCAGCGGAAGACCCAGGGGTGCGATCCGGATCTTCCCCTCCCGGGACAGGCAGCCGAAGACGACCTGGCAGCCCTCCCTGCCCCGCAGGTCCGCGTGGGTCATCCCCTCGCCGGCCCCGGTCACCTCGAGGGTGGTCACCGTGAGCCGCCCGTGGCCGGGATGGTAGTGCCGAAGGCTCCGGGCCTCCGCCTGCAGGTCCACCTTGAAGCACCTGCGGGAGAGGACGACGGCCAGCATGGGCACCACGACGCCGATGGGGTAGGCGATGGCGCTGGCGACGGTGGGCTGGGCCACGGCCAGGGCGTCGGCCCCCTGCCGCTTCAAGGTCTCGATCACCCCCGCCAGGGCCGGCATGTTGGTGAACGAGCCCGCCAGGAGGCCCGCGGCGTAGCGGCTGTTGCAGTCGAAGAGGCCCGTGGCGGCCAGGAAGCGGGCCACCCCCAGGATGGCCAGCGCGGACACCAGCATCACGATGAGCACCGTGGCGTTCTTCTTGATGCCCTCCCGGCTGAAGGCGGACCAGAAGCTGTGGGCGATGGCCAGCCCCATGGCGTAGACGAAGATGGACAGGCCCAGCTCGTAGACGAACTTCATCTCGGAGGTGAGGCCCTTCTTCAGGGCCGGATCCAGCTGCGGCACCACCACCAGGGCGCCCATGGCGATGCCCGCGAAGAGGATGCTGGCGATGCCCAGGGAGGCTCCGGCGACGCGCAGCTTCCCGAGGGGGTAGCCGAGCGCCACGACGACGAAGAGCAGCAGAAGGGGGTTCTGGGCGAAGAAGAGAACGACACTCTCGGGCATGCATCCTCCAGCATC
>Ga0209099_1004112_pt1 | contig 11281 bp, 8 predicted proteins | sample AD_JPNHW2_MetaG_FD_184430 | JGI IMG/M metagenome (GOLD analysis project Ga0209099, IMG submission 184430) | Active sludge microbial communities of municipal wastewater-treating anaerobic digesters from Japan - AD_JPNHW2_MetaG (SPAdes) (version 2) | ecosystem: Engineered > Bioreactor > Anaerobic >...
AGCTCACCTCCCGTCCCTTCACCGAGTTCATCCACAGCGAAGACCGGGAGATCGTCGCCCGCTTCTCGAAGACCGGCAAGGGCGTCGGGGAAGAGCTTCCCCTGGTCAGATTCGTTGAAAGAACCGAAGCCACCCTCTGGCTGGAAATCAACGCCGTCCCCTTCCCTTGGCAGGGCCAGAAGGCCCTGCTCTGCATGGCGAGGAACATCACCTCCCAGGTTCTTATGAAGACCCAACTGGAGGAGGCCCAGAAGCTTGAGGCGGTGGGGATTCTCTCCGGCGGCCTCGCTCACGACTTCAACAACCTCCTGCAGGGAATCTCGGGTTACACAGGCCTCCTGGCCTTACGCCCCAACCTCTCGGAAAACGACAAAGAGAAGCTCAACGCCATCAACAAGCTCGTCGGAAGGGCGACGCACCTGATCAAGCAACTCCTCCTCTTCAGCCGGAAGGTGGAGAGCCAACTGCGCCCGGTGGAGGTCAACAAAGCGGTTCAGAGCGTCGTGGAGATGCTCAGGACCGTTCTCCCCAAGATGGTGGAGATCCGCCTGGACCTCCTGGACGCACCCCTGACCATCCAGGCCGATCCCGTCCAGTTCGAGCAGATCCTCATGAACCTCTCCCTGAACGCCAAGGACGCCATGAACGAAGAGGGAGTTCTGACGGTCTCAACGGATATCGCCGTGGTCGACGAAGAGACGCTCCCCCTCCACGGGGGCCTCACTCCAGGCAAGTACGCCTGCCTCAGGGTCGAAGACACGGGCAAGGGGATGACCAAGGAGACCCTGGCTCACCTCTTCGAACCTTTCTACACCACAAAGAGCGTCGGGAAGGGAACCGGCCTCGGTCTCTCCATCGTCTACGGACTGGTGAAAAACCACAAAGGAGCCGTCACCTGCGAGAGCACGCCGGGAGTCGGCACCAGGTTCTCCCTCTACTTCCCCCTGGACACCTCCTCCCCCTCCCCTCTTCACGAAGAGCCCCCCCTGCCGAACGACGCCCCCCGGGGAAGGGGGGAGACCATCCTTCTGGTGGACGATGAAGAGGACATCCTCTCCACGACGGAGGACATTCTGACCCAGTACGGCTACTCGATCCTCAAGGCCGGAAGCGGCGAGGAGGCGATCAAACTCTACCGCTTTTCCGGCGACAAGATCGGTCTGATCATTCTGGACCTGAACATGCCGGGGATGGGGGGTCTCAAGACCATAGAAGAGCTGAGGGGGTTGAACAAACACGTGAAAATCATCGTCAGCAGCGGCTTCTTAATGAAAGAGAACAGGGAACAGTTGGAGCGGAAGACCCCGGCGGCCACCCTCTCGAAACCCTACCACCTCAGAGACCTGCTCAGAACCGTCAGGGAGACTCTGGATTCGCCCGGCAAGGGTTACTCGATGTACCCCAACTGACGAAGTTTTTCGCGAATCTCCTCGTGGCCCTCGGGAACCTCGAAAAACTGCCATCCCTCCAGGGAGACTCCCACCCTCTCCCCCTCCCGCCACTCGTAGCGGTGGAAGTTCCGTTTCTCCTCGACCGCCCGCAGGACCATCTCCCCAACCCGCACCTCCACCTGGAAGAAGCTCCCCCTGTAGGAGACGGTCTGAACCGTTCCGGGGAAGAGGTTCTCTCCGGATTCGCCGAGTTTTCTCAGGGAGAGCTCCTCCGGCCTGACCAAGATCACCACGGGACCGCTCCCTCCCCGTCCGGAGGCGGCCAAGGTCTCCTCCACGCCGGAGAAGGAGATCCTTTCCTTGTCCAGGAACCCCTCCAGGATGTTGACGTTTCCGATGAAGGAGGCCACGAAGCGCGTGGAAGGCTTGTCGTAGACCTCTTCGCCCCCCCCTATCTGTTCGACCCTGCCCCGGTTGATCACCACAATCCGGTCCGAAATCTCGATGGCCTCGTTCTGGTCATGGGTCACGAAGAGGGTCGCCGTTCCCAGGCGGGAGTGGATCTCTCTCAGCCACTGGGCCAGGCTGCTCCTGACCTTGGCGTCCAGAGCCCCGAAAGGTTCGTCCAAGAGGAGAACCTCCGGACGGGGGGCCAGGGCTCTGGCCAGAGCGACCCTCTGCCTCTGCCCGCCCGAGAGCTGGTGGGGGTAGTGCTTTCCGTAGTCCGTGAGCTTCACCAGTTCCAAGAGGGATTCCACCCGTTCCCGGATCTCCCGGGGGGGGACCTTCCTGATCTCGAGGCCGAAGGCGATGTTCCTCTCCACGGTCAGGTGTTTGAAGAGGGCGTAGTTCTGGAAGACAAAGCCCAGGGAGCGTTTTTGAACAGCCTTCCCGGTGATCTCTTCCCCCCCGAGCCATAGCCTCCCCCCGTCGGGTCTCTCCAACCCCGCGATCATCCTCAGGAGCGTGCTCTTCCCCGAACCGCTCGGCCCGAGCAGAGCCGTCAACTCTCCCTTCTCCACGGAGAAGGAGACGCCATCGACAACCGTGGTTTGACCGAACCGCTTGGTGAGATTCTCCAGCCTCAGGCTCATCTTTCCTCCTGGGAACGTCTCTTCAAGAGACTCTGCATGATGAAAAGGACCAAGAAAGAGACCGCCGCCAGGACCAGGGAGGCGGCAAAAGCCCCGGCGTACTGGAAATCCGTAAACCGGTCATGGATGTAGACGGTCGCCGTCTCCGTGCTGTTGATGATACTGCCGCTGACGACCAAAACGGCTCCGAACTCCCCCAGGGAGCGTGCGATGGTTAAGACGACCCCGTAGAGCAACCCCCACCGGATGGAAGGGAGGGTGATCCGGAAAAAAACCTGAACCGGAGAGGCCCCCAGTGTCAAGGCCGCCTCCTCTTGATCGGTTCCCACCTCCCTCAACACCGGGAGGATCTCCTTGGCCACGAAGGGAAGGGTCACGAAGAGCGTCGCCAAAACCATCCCCGGAAAGGCGTAGACCACCTTGATCCCATGGCTCTCGAACCAGGGTCCCAGCCACCCCCGGGGGCCGAAGAGGAGGATGAACATAAAACCCGCCACCACCGGGGAAACCGCGAAGGGAAGGTCCACCAGGCTCTCGAGCCACAGCCTCCCCCGAAACTTCTGCCTGGCCAGAACCCAGGCCAGGAGGGTCCCTCCGAGAGTGTTGAGGACCACCGCCCAGAGGGTTATCGAAAAGGTCAAGCGGAAGGCGTGAAGGGCCTCGGGGGTCCCCAGGGTGAGGAAGGCGGCTCTCCACCCCTCTCGGGCGGTCTCCCGGAGAATCCCCAAAAAGGGGAAGAGAATCAGGAAGAAGACCCAGAGAAGGACGCCGAGGGTCAGGACGGCTCCCCATCCCCGGGGGCTCTCGCCTTTACTCATACCTGTGGCTCCACCGTTGAAGCAAGTTCAGAAGGAGAAGGATCAGGAAGGAGAAGAGGAGGAGGGCCAGAGAAACGCCCAGGGCGCCCTCGAGGTTGGAGCTCTCCATCTCGCCGTAGACGTAGACGGCGGCCACCTGGGTCTTGAAGGGGATGTTCCCGGCCAGGACGACGATGGAGCCGAACTCCCCCAAGGCCCTGCTGAAGGAGAGGGCCGCGCCGGTCAGAATCGAAGGCCTCAGGGCGGGCAGGATCACCTTGGCGAAGACCTGGAAGGGGGAGGCGCCCAGGGTTTGCGCCGCCTCTTCCGCCTCTTTCTCCCAAGCCATCAGGACCGGCTGAACCGAACGGACCACGAAGGGGAAGGTTACGAAGAGGAGAGCCAGGACGATCCCCACCCGGCTGTAGACCATCTCGATTCCATACCGTCCCAAGACCCGGCCGACCACGCTCCGGGGACCGTAGAGGGCCGCCAGCATGATCCCCGTGACGACCGTGGGAATGGCGAAGGGGAGGTCTACGAGGGAGTCGAGAACCTTTCTCCCGGGAAAACGGTAACGGACCAGGACCCAGGCCGTAGCCGTCCCGGTCACCACGTTGACGGCCACCATGGCGAAGGCGGTGAGGATGGTCAGCCGCAGAGAGGCCAAGGCCACGGGGGTGAAGAGTTCGTGAAGGACCCTCGCGGGGGAGGTGCTGAAGGTTTTCACCCCCACCGCGAAGATCGGCAGAAGGATCAGAAGCCCCACATAGAGGAGCGCGAAGGATCTGAGAAGAAGCCCGCGGTGTTGACCCTCACTCCTCATGGGACAGTTCTTCCAGAACCTGCGTCCATACGCCTTTCTCCCCGTAGAGCAGTTTGGAAAGGGCCTCCTCGCCTCCGAAGTAGTTGAAGTCGAAGAGCTGGGAGGGAACCACAAACTTGGAGGCGAACTCCTTCTCCACTTCCGGGTCCACGGGGCGGAAGCCGTAACGGGCGTAGGCTCTCTGGGCTTCGGGAGTCCAAAGGAAATCCAGGAAGGCCTTCACCACCTCCCTGTTGCTGTGCCGGTCGACGTTCTTGTCGACGATGGCCGCCGGGTTCTCGATGAGCATGGTGGCGTCGGGAACGATGAAGGGAAAGTCCTTCTTCTCCATCTGTCGGAGAAGGGCTTCGTTCTCGTAGGTGAGCAGGACGTCGCCCACGCCGTTTTCGAAGGTCGTCACGGAAGCCCGTCCCGATTTGTCCATCACCTTCACCCGTCTCTGAACATCCTTGAGGAACTTCCTCGCGTAGGCGGGATCGGCTTTCCCCGTCTCCTGTTCCGCCATCTTCAGGCCGGCGCCGTAGATGGCGTCGACGATCCACATGGCTCCGCCGGAGGTCTTGGGGCTCGGGTAGAGAACCTCCACGTCCGCCCTGGTCAAGTCTTTCCACCCCTTGATCCCCTTGGGGTTGCCGGGTCTGGTCACGATGACCACCACGGATCTCGTGACGATTCCCCTCCTGGGAGCACCGTTCCAGCCCGGTTGAATGAGGCCGTTCTTCTCCAGCCTCGCCACGTCTTCGGGAACCGAGAGAGCGGCCACGTCGGCTTCGAATCCGGAGAGAATGGCCCGGGACTGGGCCCCGGAGGCCAGGTAGGATTCCCGGAAAGAGACCTCCGTCCCGGAGAGGGCCTTCCATTTCTTCGCGAAGAGGGGAAGAATCTCCTTCTGATAAGCCTCTTTGGGAACCGTATAGGCGCCTAGGGTGATCACCGCCTGAGTTTTCTCCTGCTGAGAGGAACCCGCTTTTTTCCCGCACCCCACAACCGCCAGCGCCATGACTCCCATGAGAAGAAACGCCAAACCTTTCTTCATGCCATCCTCCAGCCGATCCTTTCGAAGATCGAAATTTTTGTAGTACGATTATACTACTGTCGTTCGATTCTTCAAGAGAGGATCGTCTCCGGGAGAGAGGGGTCGTAGGGGTTCGCCGCCAGGCCCTTCAAGAAAGAGGTCTGGGCCTCGAGGGCCTTCTTCTCCTCCGCCTCCTCCGCCTTCAACAGGCTCTGGACGTACTCTTTCGCCCGAATCTCCTTGAGAAACGAGAGGGCCACCGTGGGGAAGAGTTCCAGGAGAAGCTGGTCCCTCTCGTCTTTGGCGAGAGGAAGATTCCCGGACTCCGGAAGGAGGGGGTTATCCTGGGGTTTGTAGCTGGAGGGGTCGTAGGGGGTCTCCTCCTTCACGCCGGCGATCTTGAGCCGGAAGTCGGGGTCCACCGGGATCGGGGTCTTCCCGTAAGAGCCCTTCACGAGGTTGATGAACTGTTGGCTGCAGTTCGTGTAGCGGGGCTTGTCGTTGGCCTCGTCGATGACGCAGTTGACGGCCTGAACGCCGACGATCTGGCTGGTGGGGGTCACCAGGGGGGGGCAACCGCAATCCATCCTCACCTCGGGAACGGTGTGGAGCACCTTGTTGACCAGGTCGGTCAGATTGGCCTGGGAGAGTTGGGCCATCATGTTGGTGTACATCCCTCCAGGAATCTGGGCGCTCTTGACGATCTCGTTGGGGGCGGGGAAGCGGAAGAGGGCTTCGATCTCCTGGGTCAGGCGCGTGGTGGTCTCGTAATCGTCCTTCTGGGCGGCCTCGATGGCCCTGTCGAAGAGACGCTCCGCCTCGGGACGCAGTTTGTCGCGGGAGAGGTCCCACTCCAGCGGGAAGACCTTGACCTGGTCGAAGGAGGAGAGCTCTTTGCGAATCGTCCGGAGCTCACGGTTGAGGGCGCCCACGGCGGCCTTGTCGATCCCCGTGTCCAGGCCGAGCTTGTCCGCGAAGATCTGAATCAGCTCGTAGGCAGGCGCGGCGGGTCCTCCGGCGAAGTTCATGACCACCGCGTCCACAAGGTCCACCCCATTGACCATGGCCATGAGGACGGAACCGAGGCCATAACCTGGAGTGCAGTGGGTGTGGAAGTCGATGGGAACCTTGACCTCCCTCTTCAGGGAGGCGATCATCGGACCGGCGACCTCAGGGGGGATGAGACCGGCCATGTCCTTGATGGTGATCATGTCAGCGCCCATCCTCTCCAGCTCCTTCGCCTTGTCGACGAAGTACTCCACGGTGAACAGGGGCCGGAAGAGACCCTTTCCGGAGAGGAACCGCTTCACCTTCTCGGAAAAGGTGAAGTGAGAGTCCACGGTGAAGCAGACCGCGCAATCCGCGAGCCCCTTGTTGGCCTTCACGAAACGGATCGTGGACTCCATGTTCGTCAGGTCGTTGAGGGCGTCGAAGATCCGCATGATGTCGATTCCCGCCTCAAGGGCGTTCTTGTTGAACCCTTCGATGACCTCGTCGGGGTAAGGGTTGTAACCGAAGAGGTTCTTCCCCCGGGAGAGGGCGGTCAGCTTGGAAACGTTCCCGATAGCGCTCTTGATCTTCGTGAGACGGTCCCAGGGGTTCTCCTTCAAAAACCGCATGGTGGAATCGGGAACCGCTCCTCCCCAGACCTCCATGGCGTAGAACCGGGCCTCCTTGTAAAATGGAAGGACCCTGTCCACCTGGTTCTGGTTCATCCGGGTGGCGAACTGGGACTGTTGCCCATCCCTCAGGGTCAGATCACGAATCAGCAGTTTTCGGGCCATGGCGCACTCTCCTTATAAGATCGAACGATTATTGTAACACATCCGGGCGGACTCGTGCCAACCCTCCTTTACATCCCCCCCCCACCCGGGTTATACTCTCTTCCCATGAGGGTGACCGTACGTTTCTTCGGAAAATTGCAAGAGATCGCGGGTTGTCGGGAAGAGCCTCTGGTTCTGGAGGGAGCGGAGACCACCGCCGAAGGGTTGCGCCGACGGATCCTCGAAGAGCACCCTCTCCTGCGAGGCGAAACCTTCCATCTGGCCCTGAGGGGTCGCACTCTTCAGGGACCGCTCCGGGAAGGGGAGAAGGTCTCCCTACACCCCCTCTACTCCGGAGGATGAAGGGATGAAAAGGGAGATTCTCTTCGGCTCTGAGGTCCCCTCCCCCCAGAGGGTCCTCTCGTTCCTTTCGACACCGGCGGCGGGAGCCTCCCTCGTCTTCACCGGTTTTGTCCGTGACGAAAACGAGAACAAGCCCGTGGACCATCTCGAATACGACGTGGACAGGGATTCGGCCCTCCCCCAGATGGAGGAGTTTCTCGACACTCTAAGGATTCCCTTGGAGAGCGTCTTCATCTTCCAGCGGGAAGGAGTCGTCCCCGCGGGGGAGACGACCATCATCGTCGGCACCGCCTCCCTGGGCCGGCAGGAGGCCTACGAGGCCAACAGGCTCATCCTGGAGTTCATGAAGCACCGCTGGGCGGTCTGGAAACAGGAGGTTTACCGGGACGGCAAACGGCGCTGGCTCTGAGGATCCCCTCCTTCCCCTTATCCTTGCTTTTCCCGAGGCTTTCGTCTATAATGTATTCTCCAATACGGTGGAAGGTTCGGGACATGGCGAAAGAGAAAGAACTTTTAAAAATCATTGAACAAGTCAGCAAAGAGAAGGGAATCGACGAAACCGTTTTTTTCCGCGCCATCGAGGACGCGGTGAAATCCGCCGCCCAGAACTACTTCAAAAAGGACGAGGTCGTCCACGTCCTCTTCGATTGGAACGAAGGGGAGATCAAGATTTTCAGTAAAAAGGCCGTCGTCGCGAAAGTCCAAGATCCGGGGAAAGAGATCTCCTGGGAACAGGCGCGAAAGATTCTCCCGGATGTGAAAATCGGAGAGGAGATCGACATCAGCCTCCCCGCGGAGACCCTGGGAAGAATCTCGGCGAGCGTCGCCAAGAGCATCATCTACGACAAGCTGAACACCGCGGAGAAGGATCGTATCTATAAAGAGTATTTCCCCAAGACCGGAGAGATCGTCACCGGCCGGGTCCGTCGCTTCTTAGGCGCCGACGTCGTCCTCGCCCTGGACAAGGCGGAAGCCCTTCTGTCACAGAAAGACAGGCTCAAAGGAGACAGGTTGGAGAGGGACCAGGATGTGAAGTCCCTGGTCAAGAAGGTCTTTCGGGAGGGCAAGGACCCCCAGGTCCACGTCACCCGGACCTCGAGAGAGTTTCTCATTAAACTGCTGATGATGGAGATTCCCGAGCTTCAGGACGGCACCATCGAGTTGAACGCCGTCGTCAGGGAGCCCGGGGAAAAAGCGAAAATTGCGGTCTCCACCAAAGAACGGAACGTCGACCCCGTCGGAGCCTGTATCGGAATGAAAGGGAACAGGATTCTCGCCGTCACGCGCGAGCTGAGCGGCGAGAGGATAGACGTCGTCATTTGGTCGGAGGACCCTGAAATCTATATTCGGAACGCTATGTCACCCGCCAAGGTCGCCCGTGTCAAGATTTCCAACCCGAAGGACAAGAAGGCCGTCGTGGTCGTCCCCAAAGACCAGCTGGCCATCGCCATCGGAAGACAGGGGGCCAACGTGAAGCTGGCCTCGAAACTGACGGGCTGGCATATCGATCTGCAACAAGAGGAGTAGAATGCCGAAAAGAATTTACTTACTTGCCAAAGAGTTGGACAAGAGTAATAAAGAGATCCTGGAGGCTCTGGCCGACCTGGGAATCGATAAAAACTCCCCCTCTCAGAATCTCACGGACCAGGAGGAGGCTCAAGTCGTCTCCTACATCGAGTTAATGGCCCACGCCGTCATTTCCGCTCCTCCACCGGAACGCCCCAAGGAAGAGAAGATCGACAAACCTGAGCCCAAGGCCGCTCACAAGGCGCCCACCCCGGAGGTTAAGGCCCCCCAGCCGGAACCTCCGAAAGCGGAGGCTCCCAAGAGCGCGGCGCCGGTGCCCCCTCCCCAAGAGAAGGTCGAGGTGAAGCCCTCCCCCAGGGTCGAAGTCAAACCCCCGGTTCAGCCGCCCCACCCCGTCGCCCCGAAACCGCCGGTTCCTCCCAAGGTCGAGCCGAAGCCCGTGGAGACGAAGACTCCGGCCTCTCCGGCCGCGAAGCCCGTCGCCCCCGCTCCCGCCAAAGAGAGCAGACCCGCCGAACACCACCGGCAGGAAGAGCGTCACCCCTCCCGTGATCAGAAGCGGCCTCCCGCCGCCCAGCAGAAGGCTCACACCGCCCCCAAGGCCGAGCCTAAGGCCCCCCCCGCCCCGAAGGAAGAGGCGGATGTCGACCGGAAGCGCCGGGACAAGAAGTTCTTCGAGAAGGGAAAGAGCGAGGGAACCATCACCATCTCCGAAGGGATGACCATCAAGGATCTCTCCGAGAAGATGGGCGTCAAGGCGAAGGACATTCTTCAGAAGCTCCTGGCCAAAGGGGTTCTCTACACCGTCAACAAGAGCCTCTCCCTGGAAGAGGCCCAGATGATCCTCGACCTCTTCGGAATGGAGTGCAAATCCATCAGCTTCGAAGACAAGGTTCTCGAAGACGTCCGTGAAGAGGAGACCCAGGGCGGAGAGGAGTCTCTCTGCGAGCGTCCCCCGGTGGTCACCGTCATGGGCCACGTCGACCACGGCAAGACCACGCTTCTGGACACTATCCGCCACACCCACGTGGCCGCCAAGGAGCACGGAGGGATCACCCAGCACATCGGAGCCTCCAAGATCCTCTTCAAGAACAAGCCCATCGTCTTCATCGACACTCCCGGCCACGAAGCGTTCACGAAGCTCCGGCTCCGGGGCGCCAACGTCACCGACCTGGTCATCCTGGTCGTCGCCGCCGACGACGGTGTCAAGCCTCAGACCATCGAGGCGATCAACCACGCCAAGTCCGCGGGCGTTCCCATCATCGTCGCCATCAACAAGATCGATAAACCGGACGTCAACCTCCTCAAGGTCAAGCAGGAGCTCGTCCAGTACGGGATCGTCGTCGAGGAGTACGGCGGGGACGCCGTCTGCGTGCCCGTCTCCGCGAAGAAAGGCATCGGTATCGAGGACCTGCTGGACATGATTCTCCTGGTCGCGGAGGTTCACGAATTCAAGGGCAACCCCAGGATCCCCGCCAAGGGAACGATCCTGGAGGCCCAGCTCGACCCCCAGAGGGGTCCCATCGCCTCGGTCCTGATCCAGGAGGGGATACTCTCCCTCGGGGACGCCTTCATCTCCGGGAGCACCGCCGGACGGGTTCGGGCCCTCTTCGACGACAAGGGCAAACGCCTCAAGGAGGCGAAGATGGTGACGCCCGTCGAAGTCAGCGGCTTCGAGGAGGTTCCCTCCGCCGGAGACTCCTTCCAGGTGGTGAACACCATCGAGAAGGCCCAGCAGATCTCCCTGCTGAGAAAGCAGATGGCCGTCGACGAGAAGAGGAACAAGACGGCAGGCCGCCTCTCCCTCAACGACCTCTTCGACAGGATCAAGGAGAAGGAGGTTCAGAAGCTTCCCCTGATCCTCAAGACCGACGTTCAGGGTTCCATGGAGGCCATCGAGGACAGCCTGGCCAAGATCCAGCACCCCGACGTCACCCTCCAGATCATCCACAAGGCCGCCGGTCCCATCACCGAGAGCGACATCCTCCTGGCCTCCACCACCAACGCCATCATCATCGCCTACAACGTCCGCCCCTCCAAGAGGACCCGGGAGCAGGCCAAAGAGGAGCAGGTCGAGATCCGTTACTACTCCATCATCTACCAGCTCATCGAGGACATCAAACAGTCCCTGGAAGGGATTCTCAAGCCCATCGAGAAGGAGCACTTCCTCGGCACCGTGGACGTTCGCAAGGTTTTCAAGGTTCCCAGGGTCGGCAGTGTCGCCGGTTGTTACGTCTCGGAGGGGAAAGTCGAGAAGGACGGCCAAGTCCGGATCGTCCGCAACGGTATCGTCGTTCATACCGGCAAGATCCAGACCCTCCACCACTACACCCAGGAGGTGGAGAGCGTGAAAGAGGGCCAGGAGTGCGGTATCCGCCTGGAGAACTACTCGGACATCAAGGCCGGAGACTCTCTGGAGGTCTTCAAGATCGAGCAGATCAAGCAGAAGATCTGAGAAGGAGCGCTAAAAGCCCCTGTTCAAGGGGCTCCCGCCCTCTCCGACAG
>Ga0209099_1004115_pt1 | contig 11272 bp, 12 predicted proteins | sample AD_JPNHW2_MetaG_FD_184430 | JGI IMG/M metagenome (GOLD analysis project Ga0209099, IMG submission 184430) | Active sludge microbial communities of municipal wastewater-treating anaerobic digesters from Japan - AD_JPNHW2_MetaG (SPAdes) (version 2) | ecosystem: Engineered > Bioreactor > Anaerobic...
CCTCCCCGCGCTTGATGCCCAGGTCGAACGTGGACAGCGGGGCGGCGGTGTAGAACGGAACCTTCAGCTCCTTGGCCAGCACGGCCTTCTCGAACGTCCCGATCTTGTTGGCGAAATCGCCGTTGGCAGCGATGCGGTCCGCCCCCACGATGACCATGTCCACTCCTTCCCGGAGGAAATGGCCGGACGCCCCGTCCGGTATTATCGCATGCGGTATGCCCTCGTTCAGCAGTTCGAACGCGGTGAGCTTCATGCCCTGCAGCCTCGGTCGCGTTTCGGAAACGTAGACGAATATCTTCTTGCCGTTGCGCCAGGCCGCCCTTATCGGTGCTAACGCCGTACCCCAGTCCACGGTGGCCAAAGCCCCGGCGTTGCAATGGGTCATGATGCGGTCGCCATCCTTGATCAGCTTCTCGCCATGCTCCCCGATCAGGCGGCACCGTTCCACGATGGTCTCGGCGTACTCCTCGGCAGAGTCGGTCGGATCGTCGCCGTCCCGTATGCGGGACAGCATGTGGTCCACCGCGAAGAACAGATCGAAGGCCGTGGGCCGGGTGCCCTTCAGCTCCCTGGACGCCTTATCAAGGTCCTCGTGATTATTGGCGGCCAGCATCATTCCGTAGGCGGCGGCGACGCCGATGGCCGGAGCTCCGCGTACGGTCATGTCCTTGATGGCCTCGGCCACCTGGTGATGGTCCTTGAACCCCAGAACCTCGACGCGGTGCGGAAGTATCCTCTGGTCCAACATTCGGACGATCCCATCTTCGCACCAGATCGCCCGCATCTCGCTGACCTTGCCGTCCATCCTTATCTTCATCTGCTCTCGTTCACGGGAGGGTCAGCAATCTAATTAAGTTATGCCGGAGGCGATAGTTCGTAACTTTACGATAGATTTAACTAGAGAGAGCCATAATCAGTGTCCAGGCGATTACTCTGTCCAGCAGGAACACGGATTTTGATGTTTATTCCACTACCACCGGACTTAGACAGATCTCCAATCCGGTACGCCAGAAGATCCTGAGCGAGCTGCAGAGGCGGGATCTCAGTCTTTCCGAGATCGCGGTCCTGACCAGCAAGGCGCAGAGCACCTTGTCGGTGCATCTGGACAAGATGGTCAAGGAGGGCCTCATCGGATATCGGGACGATCCGCAGGACAATCGCCGTAAGATATTCTACGTGATATCTCGCCCGGTGGGCAGTTCGGTCGTTCCCCGAGAGGAGCTCAAGAAGGCGGTAGCCAACACCATCGGAAGGACCATCGGAACGCCCAGCACCTTCCTGAAGGGAACCATCCGTTCCATCGTCATCGGCATGGAGGCCATAGGCTTCAACATGGACCCGGTGCTCAAGGACATCGGCCGGCAGATGGGGGCAGAGATATCCACCCGCATGAAGGCCAACGACGTGGAAGGGCTGATCAAGGAGGTCAAGGATTTCTACCTCGCGCACGAGCTGGGCGAACTGGTGGTCTTCTCGCTGCACCCGGTGACCCTGATCATACGCGACGAGTACGATTGCTCCAAGGCCCCTGACGTCGGCAAGACGCTGTGCCTTCTGAACGAGGGTATACTGGAATCGATATTCGAAGCCAGGCTGCATATGCCCCTGCGCGTGGTGGAGAAGGATACCTTCGGTACGAACTTCAACATGTGCAAGTACGTCATCGAGCCGTCCCTCTGAGCGGGACGCTCACCTCTTTCCTTTCCTTATCACTTCGTACTTCAGCCAGACCAGCCCGTTCTCCAGTTCCTCTACATGTCCGAGCTTCAGCTGGCAGGGCTTGGGCAGTTCGGCTACGGACGGATCTATGAATTGAGCGCTGTTCTGGTTCCCCACTACGCACGGGCTGAGGATGACGCTGATCTCGTCGACCAGGCCCTCCTTGAGCATGATGGCCGATAGCGTTCCGCCGCTGTCGATACGCAAAGTTCGCAATCCGTACCTGGACTGGAGCTCCTTCAGCGCCTTCTTGAGGTCCACGTGGTCCTTACCGGCGATGATGATGTCGATCCCTTCCCCTTTCAGATACTGCAGGTACTCCTCGGGCGTTGAGCGGGAGCAGAGCGCCACCGGCGTCTTCCAGAAGGGCTGCCTCTTGATGGCGCTCCAGTTGCGCACCCGTCCCTTGCTGTCCACGATGGCCATCACGGAGCGGGAGCAGCTGGGAAAGTTCTTGGCTGCCTCATAGGACCATTCCGGAACCTCGTCCGGGATCGGTGCCGCCAGGAAGGTATCCGCCCCGGAGATCGTTCCGTCTGGTTCGAACGTTTCCGCCAGCTGATAATGAGCGCCCATGTCGATCTCGAAACCGGTGACTCGGGCGTCCAGGCTGGTCTGGATGTGCAGAACGACTCGCAGGTCCTTCATGAAAAACGATTGCCCACGATCGTATAATAATGTGATATTTGGAAGATTAAAAATGAGGTGGTTAGAAAGATTCTGGTGGGCTCATCCGGATTTGAACCGGAGACCTTCTCCGTGTCAGGGAGACGTCATAACCGCTAGACCATGAGCCCTTGGAATTGGCCGTAAGTTGTTCTAATTGATATGCCTTTCGTCGTCCACTTCCCCCAGATCCATAGTCTGGTGTCATGGTTCCACGGGCAAATTTTTATTACTTGCTCCCTCTTGCATCCGATGAGCTAAATGACGGAGATATTACTTTTCACCAAACCTGACTGCCAAAAGTGCGAATACGTCAAGTCCCACCTCCCGGAAGGCGTGAGCCCGCGCATCGTGGACACCTCGGTCGCTGATGGACTGGCCGAGGCCGCTTACTACGAGATACTGCACAAGAACCTACCCATCCTGGTGGTGGACGATGAGGTGTTCGAGGGGTCCATCGTCATCATCAACAAGCTGAAGGAGCTGGCTTAAGCCAGATGTAAATGTACTGCCTAGGCATCGAGGGGACCGCTCACACCGTGGGCGTGGGCATCGTGGACGAGAAGGGCAACGTATTGGCCAACGAGCTGGAGATGTACCGTCCGCTGGAAGGGGGCATTCATCCTCGGGAGGCCGCCAATCACCACGCCGAACGGCTGGTCCCCCTGGTGCGTCAGGCGATAGACAGGTCCGGGCTGAAGTTCAAGGACATCGGCCTGGTGTGCTTCTCCAAAGGTCCCGGGCTAGGACCTTGCTTGCGTACCGTGGCCACCGGTGCCCGTGCTCTATCGCTATCTCTCAACGTCCCCATCGTGGGCGTGAACCACTGCATCTCCCACCTGGAGATCGGCAGGATCAAGACCGAGGCCCAGGACCCCGTACTGCTCTACGCGTCCGGAGGCAACACCCAGGTGATCGCCTTCGCCAACGGTCGCTACCGAATATTCGGCGAGACCCTGGACATAGGCATCGGCAACATGCTGGACAAGCTAGGGCGGGAGATCGGTCTGGGCTACTACGCCGGCCCCAAGATCGAGAAGGCCGCCGCCCAGGGCAGCAAGCTGCTGGAACTGCCTTACTCCGTCAAAGGAATGGACATGGCCTTCTCCGGCATCCTCACCGCCGCCGTCGCTCACCGCAACAAGGGCGAGAGCCTGGAGGACATCTGCTTCAGCGTGCAGGAGACCTGCTTCGCCATGCTCACGGAAGTGACGGAAAGGGCCATGGCCCACGTGGAGAAGGAAGAGGTGCTTCTAGGCGGTGGGGTCGTTCAGAACAAGCGGCTGCAGCGCATGGTGCTGGACATGGCGGAGGCGCGCGGCGCCCGAATGTACGTGCCCGACCGGACGCTATGTATGGACAATGGGGCGATGATCGCCTGGACCGGCCTGGTGATGCATAACGCCGGTATCGTTCATTCCATGGAAACTACCACCATCGACCAGCGCTTCCGCACCGATCAGGTCGAGGTCACTTGGCGCTGACCCGGTTCATCTGTTTTGATATTATGGCGTCAAGCGCCTGAATGAAGTCGATGTCCTTGCCCAGCGGTATGCTGGCTCCGCTGGCGATATTATGACCACCGCCGACCCCGCCCACGGAGGCGGCGGCGTCCCTCATGGCCACGGACAGGTCCAGGCCATCCTTGTCCACCAACTTCCTCGTTCCGCGGGAGGACACCTTGAACTCCTTGTCCATTCTGGTCAAGCAGATAGTAGCCTTGTCCTGGTCGCCGATCCATTGCATGACCAAGCCGCACAGTTCGCTTGACACTTCCCGTTGCTGGGATTCGAAGTGCTGTATGGCGATCTCCTTGGAGACCCCGCGCTCGGCCGTGCGCTTCGCCGCGTTCAGGAGCATCTCGTCATACTCCTTGAGCAAAGAATCGGCGCGCTCCCGAGATTCCTTCTCCCCGAGGAGCATGGATAGCCCCAGCGCCGTTTCGTCAACCCGCCCGCAAGCGTTTATCAATCTGGTCAACTGGTAGGCCCGGGAGTTGTCCTGGGGAAAGAAGTAATCGGGAGCCAGTTCATCTTCCAGACTGCCCAGTGAGCAGCCCTGCTCCAGCAGGCGCAGGGAGATCAGGGACGAGAGCCGTCTCTTTCCGCCCTCATCCAATCCGTCCCAGGTGCTCTCCGGACGGACGTTCGCCTCCTGCAACAGTCTGGTTATGCCCTGGGCGTCGCCGCTCACCCCTCTGATGAAGGGATGGGAGGTTCTCATGAGACCCTCGCCGATCGGTCCCGGGGGAAGCAACGAACCCTTCTTCTCCTGCACCAGGTTCCGCTTGCTCCCCTCGTTGAAGAGGTGGGCGTTCACCCCGCTCAACCCCTGCATGTGCTGGCGGTCGCCGACCATCCCGGCGAAGGAGAGCGGTAGAAGGTCCCAGTTCCCCTCTTCGACCGTGACCGCCAAGAGCATGGCGAGCGTGCTGGCGCAGGCGTACCTGGCTCCGTCCACTTTGAGGACTGCCGGGTTGAGGTGCATGACCTTATCCGAATCCTTCTCCGGTCGGTGGTGGTCGAGCACGATGACCTTGACGCCCAAGGATTCCAGGGCGGTGAGGTTGCTCGAGCCCATATCGGCCACGATGAGCAGATCGACGCCCTTGACCAGGCTGGCCTGGATGGCCGGGAGGTCGAAGCTCTTGAGCATGGTGGTCTGGGAACCCTTTCCCGCCCGGACCAGCATGGACGTCAGAACGCTGGCGGCACCTATGCCGTCGGCGTCGTTATGTGAAAAGACCCGGGCCTCGGTGCATTCGCGCACCGCGGCCGCGGCTAAGGAAAATCGAAGTAAGAGGTTTTCCGGGAGGACGCTGGCGTCCATATCCTACTCACTCAATGAGCAGCTCGGCGTTCTTCAGGGAATAGTTCCAGTCAGCGGGAAGGATGTCCCTGTTCTTGTAGTACTTGACCAATCGCCTGATCTTGGACTCCACTAGCTGAAGTCCGCGGCGGTTGGAATGGTCTCCGCGGTTGCCGTTCTGTACGTGCAAGTTGAGGTTAATGGCCTTCCTCATCAATGCCATCAGGTCCTCCGGGAGCTTGGGGGTCAGACCGTTCTCGTTCATTATCTCCAGTACGGTCTTGCCGGTGGCCAGCTTAACGCTGGGTACGGCGTGCTGGTCCCTCAGGACCAGGCCGATCTTGGAGCTGGTCATGCCTTCCTTACCTAGCTTGACCACCATCTGTACTACCTCTTCGTTTGACAGCGGGACCCACTCGGGGTTCTCGGTCAGCAGGGGCCTCCTGGAACGGGAAGAACCCCTTCTCCTGGCGTGCATTCTTGCCATGTGAACATCATCCTATATCGTTATTGTAAATCATTTACTTCGTAGGTGGCGGCGAAGTGACCGTCTATTTCACTCTTACTATTTAAGAGTTAGAGCCTTTCCCAGCTTGTTCCGCACGGCCTCCCTGGCCCAGGCGATCTGCTCCCGGTACTCGCATTCCGGGAAGGCCAGGTTCTGCGGTAGCTCGTTCATCAGCTCCCAGCCCATCTCCCCCTCCCCCACTTCCTTGCCGAGCACTCCGGCGAACACCACCACCGGCCCCATCGGCCGGCAGTCCAGGACCTCCAGATCGAAGCCGCACTCCTCGCGGTACTCTCGTTTTATGCCGTCCAGAGGGGTCTCGAACTCCTCCAGCTTGCCGCCGGGCATCTCCCATCCTACTCGCTTGGGATTGTAGACCATGAGAAAGCGGTCCCCCTGAAAACCGATGGCGTAGACGTTGGGCAGACGGGTCACCTCTTCATTTGAAACATTATCATAGATGGGCTGACCCTATTTATCCGATTCCCGTCCGGCGGAGCCCCTGCTTGGAGTGGAGGCTAAGAAGCTCTTTCCACCACGATCATGGCGTGGTCCTTCTCGAAAGGTTCTAGATCCACGATCTCGACAACTTTGAACCCCTCCTTCCTAAGGTAGTTGGCGGCGTCCTGGAACACATCCCGCGGTTCTCGGGTCACGTCCTCCGAGCGCGCTTTGACGGCCAGCATTCCGTACGGTGCGGAGAAACGCTTCATGGCCTTGGCGAACATCGCCGCCTGATTCTTCTGCGCCACGTCCTGATAGACCACGTCGGCCTTCTCGACCAGGAACGCCAGGTCGTCCGGCTTGGTGGCGTCGCCGAGTATCGGCATCATGTTCGGCCTTTCCTCGCAGACGCCCACCAGATCGCGGAACATGCGCGGAGATATCTCCACCGCATAGACCCGGCCTTCCGGAGCGAGGTCCGAGACGTGGCTAGGGGTGGTCCCGCTCGAGGCGCCCAGGTATAGCACGTGGGAATCCGGTTTGAATGGGAACGAGGAACCGCCCTTGCGGATGAACGCGCCAAGCTTGCTGCGGTCCGGGGACCATTCCCGATACTCCTCATCCTCCTGGGAGAACAGGCGTTCGCCGTAGACGCGCTTGCCCGGGGCGAGGTTCTTGGTCAAGACCATGTCTCCGGAACGGTATACTCCAGGGAAACTTGTCGGCTCGATACGGAACTTGGCCTCGCCCATGTCCCTGCCATGACCGACAGAATATTAAGCGTTTCACCGACATCAATTCCTTGTGGCGGGAGAGGAGGAGGCCAAACGCATACAGGAGCTCACTGAGCGCATCGCTCAGCTGGAGGAGGCCATCCGCCAGGTCTCCGTGCCGTATGGGCAGCTGGCAGCCCAGTTGGCCACCTTCCAGGACACGGTGGGGAAGTACTTTCGGCTGATGGACCTCTACCAACGATACGGCGTGGTGTCCGTAGATACCATCCTGCCGGAGGTAAAGGACCCCATCTCCAAGGACATATTGCGCATATTGCTGGACCACCCCGATCTGAACATCTCGCAGCTCACCGATGAGCTGAAGGGCAGGAGGGGCAGCTCGTCCAGGCGCATCGTGCGGGAGAAGCTCAACGAGCTGGCGGAGATGAAGCTGGTGGTCGAGGAGACGGGGCGGAACGAGAGATCGTACCGCCTCTCCGAGGACGTGGTGAAGAGGTGGTCACAGGTGCTCGGTCTGACCAAGTAGGGTGACCACTCATAGGTAGAGGCATGGGATCATGGGCGACGCGGGACAAGAATGCCGAGGCGCAGGTACGAATAACGACGATGATGAGGTGAAGTGATGAGCGACAACGATATGCCGGACCCGGAACAGTTGAGACAGATGTTCACCGTGCTCACCGAGCAGGTGCCGCCGCTCCTGGATAGCATCACCAAGGTGCTGTACGGGGCGCAGGAGGGTACCAAGTTCGGGGAGTCCGTGGCCGCCTTCTACAAGGCGCTGCGGGACGCGGGGATGAGCAACGAGCAAGCCTTCGAGCTGACCAAGGACTACATGTCCAATCTCAGCCTGGGCGGGATGCTCAAGAACATAGTCAGCGGGGCCTCCAAGGACCACGATTGAGGATGGGGATGCCTAGAACAGAGAAGCAAAAGAAAGATGGCCAGGCGATCATTTACATCGCCGCGGCCGTTCCCGGGCTGCTCATCAGCCTGGGGATCGCCTACCTGCGCATGCGCAAACGCGCCAAAAAGGAGGCGCGCCGGTTCTTCCTGACCTTGGTACGGGACGGCGTTCCGGTCCCGCAGGCCAAGGAATTGGCCGACATCTACGCCTCCAGCATCTCCCTGACCGAGATGATCAGGGAGATGGGCCCGTTCACTTCCTGAACAGGTACTCGGCGATACCGTAGCCGGCGTCCTCGCCGTCGTCGATGCGCCACTTGGTCAAGGTCTCGAACATAATGGAGCCGCGGTCGTTCTCGCCCTTGAACTCCATGATGGCCTTCTTCTTGACCTCGCCCTTCACGCCGTAGACGATGCCGTCCTTGTCGTACATGGCCATGTATAGCGTGTTCGGGCTGCCGTCCGCATCATACTCGGTGACCATGTCCACCTTCACCAGGGGAAGGTTCTCCCCGTCCACGTACAGGAATCCGGCGTCGATGTCGCCCTTGTCCATGTACAGCTTGGTGACGTTGAAGCCGAAGTCCTCGCTGACCTGGCAGGTGAGCCACACCCATGCGCGCGGAGCGGTCCAGTCCCTCTCGCCCCAGGAGTGGTCCCTCTCGCCCAGTCCCTTGATGTAGTAGTCCCGGTCGTCGACCTTCAGGCTTCCCAGGACCTTGCCCATCTGCTCCAGGTGCTCGGAGGCCACGGACGCGGCCAAGGCTTCCTTGTCCGCGGTGACGCACTCGCGATAGTTGAACATCGGGTTGGTCCCTTCGAAGCGCAGGTCGAACTTGACCTTGGCCACGGTGTCCTCGCCCTTCTTGTGGGCCGGAAGCTCGCCGTCGAACGTCAAGTTCCAGACCTTCTCGTCCTCCACCTTGGTGAAAGTGAGGCCTTTGGCGTTCAAGGTCGCCCCGTCGAACTCCACCGTGTCCTTGGTTCCCACCAAGGATCCGTCAGGCATCATGAAGAAGCAGAATAGCATCTTCTCGTTCTTGTTAGGTTTCAGGCCTAGGCGCATGAATCCGCAGATGTCGTTGCCGCGGTCATAGAAGCTGAAGTAGAAACTTTCGTTCCAGTTCTTCTGCTCGCCCTGCTCGTGAATAATGTCGGTTTCCACTGGAATCATCCTTCCCTGATGTAGATCAGGCCTTCGTTGCCGTCAAGGGTTATCCTCTGACCCGTTATGAAGATTTTCGTTGCTCCCTTCACCGCGGTCACCGCCGGGATGCCGTACTCCCGGGACACCACCGCCCCGTGCGATAGTATGCCGCCAGTCTCTGTGATCAGGCCGGCGATCTTGGAGAAGACGGCCGTCCAACCCGGATCGGTGTTGGAGGTGACCAGGATCTCCCCCTCCCGGATCTCGGAGAGCTGCTCTATGGAATCGACCACCCGCACCGGTCCGGTGGCCACCCCCGGGCTGGCGGACGTGCCGGTGAGCTGCGCGGAGTTCTCCACCATCTTCACGGTGTCGTCGAACTCCACCACGCCCTTGAGGAACTTCGGCGGCAGCTCGCCCTTCCAATCCACGAACTCCTTGCGGCGTTCGGGTATCTTGGTCAGGGCCTCCTTCCCCTCTCCCTTCGCCAGGGCGAATATCTCATCCTTGGAAAGGAAGAATATGTCTTCCTGCTTGGCGATGATGCCCTTCTCGAGGAAACGGCGGGCGAACTCCATATACACCCGGCGCTGCCGATAGAGTATGTGGTCCAGGTAGTAGCGTTGGTTCTCCCGGAACATCAGATAGGTCTGGGCGAAGCCCATGACCGTCTTGAACATCCGGGCCTTGAGCCATCCCCGTTTTATTTTGCGTATCTTGCCCAGGATCTCCTTCTCCACCTCCTCCCTTTCCCTTATCTTCCGTCTCTCCAGCTCTTCCAGGTCCACCGGGGGTGACGAGGCCAGCGAGCGGACGATATCGGCTACCAGTCGGGGATCCTCGCCCCAGCGGGGGAAGTACACCTCGCGGGTGTGGGAGCGGTGTCCGTACTGCTTCAGGAACGAATCGAACTCCTTGGCGTAGTTCGACATCTTCTCATCGGAGCGCATCTGGACCAGGACCTCGGCGGAGCTCAGTCCCAGCACCTTGCCCAGTACGTGCGGGTCGGAGCGGGCGGCGTTAGCCAGGTGGTTCAGGGCGATGTTGGTCTCGATGGTCTTGTTGCCCTTCAGCCCGCTGATGACCCTGGAATAGAGGACGCCCTTGTCATCCCCTATCCAGTCCTGAAGCCAGCGCTTCATGATCATGTTCATGCCGATGGAGTGCCCGACCATCCCGTAGCGGATAAGCCGGTAATGCTTGATCAGCTCCTTCTCCATCTCCCAGACCACGTCCTCCAGCTTGTCGTCCGGTATCGTCGTGAGATCGCGGACGTCGAACTCCTCCGCCCACCTCATGAACCGCCGGGCCCAGCGCTTGTACGCCTTGTCGGTGCGCAGGATGTTCCCGTCCCAATCAAGGACGGTCGTGCGCAGCATGGCCAACACCCTCTTGCCGGTGCGGAACTCGGCGTTGGCGATGCGCTGCTGGTCCCTCTCCGGGAAGTAGTTCAGAAGGTCCTTGGTGCGGGAGAACTTGGGATTGTACATCAGCATGCCCTCCAGCACCTCGGCGTTGAAGTAGACGTGACCTTTATGGATCTTGAGCAGCGGCTTGTTGGTGAGCTCCTTGTAGCCCATTATCGCGCTGCCCTCCCAGTTGACGTACTCGGTCAGCCACGGTCCCAGCAGGGAGAAGAACAGCGGCGACGTGACGTCCGCCCAGTACTCATCTCCATAACCGCGAGTCCACAGGGTGAGGTCCCCGCCGATGGTGGTGATGGGCCGGGACTGCAGGAGGTATATCTTGTCCCCCTCCGCCGCCCATTCGATGTCCTGGGGGGATCCCATATGTTTGTGCAATTGGATGCCCAGCTTGGCCACCAGTTCCACCTTCCCCCTGGTCAGCGACGGCCGGTTGCGCTCCGATTCCGGAACGTCCACCACCTTCTCCCCCTCCGGGGAAAGGAATATCGCCTGGGCCTTGCTGTTGATCTTGGACTCCTTGACCTCCCCGGTGCTGGAGTCGCAGACGAAGCGGTCCGGTGTAACGAGGCCGGAGGCTATGGACTCGCCCAACCCCCAGCTGGACTCGATGACGATCTTCTCATCCCCGGTTATGGGGTCGGAGGTGAACATTATCCCCGAGGAATCGGCGTTCACCATGCGCTGCACGACCACCGCCATGCCGGCGTCCAGGTGGCTCACGCCCTTGTCGTGGCGGTACTCTATCGCCCGGTCGTTCCAGTAGGAGGCCCAGCACTTCTTCACGCTCTCCGCCAACCTTTCCCTGGTTACGTTAAGGTAAGTGTCCTGCTGACCAGCGAAGGAGGCCTGTTCCGTATCTTCCGCGATGGCCGAGGAGCGCACCGCCCACAGTCCGGACGGACCGAAGGTCGGT
>Ga0209099_1004117_pt1 | contig 11269 bp, 10 predicted proteins | sample AD_JPNHW2_MetaG_FD_184430 | JGI IMG/M metagenome (GOLD analysis project Ga0209099, IMG submission 184430) | Active sludge microbial communities of municipal wastewater-treating anaerobic digesters from Japan - AD_JPNHW2_MetaG (SPAdes) (version 2) | ecosystem: Engineered > Bioreactor > Anaerobic...
AAGGATAACAGCGACAGAGGCCATCAGCACGGCCTCGCGAGACACCGTTGGGAAGCAATGGATCAGGACTAGCAGCAACGCGACAGCCTTGAGGGAATCCCCGAGAAACGCAAAGAGAGCGGGAACAGGTCCAACCGTTCGCAGTACGTTGGTGGCGCCCATGTTGCCACTGCCAACGGTACGTATGTCCACGCCGCCCGCGATTCTGCCAACAATGTAGCTGCATGGAAGCGACCCGACCAGGTATGCTGTCACGACGATGGCGAGGTCGCGCGCGATGTAGGTGACGGTGTTCATTCTGGTTGGTACGCCTCCACGTAGCGGGGAAGACCAGCCAGGTCCCGCGACCACCGACAATCATGCAGACCTGCCCTGCATAGCAGGTTCAGGATAGCCTGTTCCAGACCATCGTCAATCTCCAGTTCGAGCAGACCGCCCGGCGCCAGCCAAGCTGGGGCTCCTGCTGCAATCCTGCGGTAGAAGGTCAGCCCATTCCACCCCCCATACAGCGCACTCTCAGGTTCAAATGGAGAAGCGGCATGTGCTGCTGCAAGACGCTCCGCTCGCACATACGGCGGATTACTGACGATGGCATCGGCCTTTCTGTTCCACCCTTGCAGCGCAGCACTCCACGATCCAAGGACATTGCCCTGGATGAATGCCACGCGGTTTGCGAGTCCAAGGCGAGCGGCCGATTCCCGCGCGCAGGAGACAGCCGCCGGGTTTATCTCCAGACCAACGACCGACGCGCCGGGCAAGCGTTCCGCCAAGGCAAGCGCAATCGCACCGGACCCCGAGCAAAGGTCGAGCACGAGAGGTGATGATAGGCCTTGACGTGTGGTGAGAACGTCGACGGCATGGTCGACAAGCCATTCCGTTTCCGGTCGCGGTACCAGAACGCCCTTGCCGACGATCACAGATACACCGTCAAACTCGGCGCGCCCAATCAGATACTCCGCAGGAACGCCTCGGGCCAGCTGCAGCGCACACTTCACCAGACGCTGCACAACCTCGGTGCTGGCAGCATCGTCGCAGCGCAGCAGCAGCTCTGCCGAGCTCCACCCTTCCAGGGTCCGAAGCACGTATTCCAGCTCACGTGTCCCTTCGGCCGAAAGTCCAGCTTTCAGTGCCGCCTGCGTGAGCGCCGTCCTGAAAGTCAGAGTCAATCGTCTTCCTGGTCCTGAACGATAGAGGTTTGCAGGGTCTTTTCCCGGGATGCCCGGTGAAGCGCGTCGACCACGGGGTCAAGATTGCCCTCCATGATGACTGGCAGATTGTAGAACGAAAGCCCGATACGGTGGTCTGTAAGCCGGCCCTGGGGAAAGTTGTATGTACGGATGCGCATGTTCCGCATGCCACTGCCAATCTGCGACCTGCGTTCATCTATCACTTCGGCGTCTGCTTTCTCCTTCATGTACTCATACACGCGAGACCGCAGAACCTTGAGGGCTTTCTCTTTGTTCTTGAGTTGAGACCGTTCGTCCTGGCAGGAGGCAGTAATCCCAGTTGGGATGTGCGTCATGCGCACCGCTGTCTCCACCTTCTGCACGTTCTGTCCCCCATGGCCGGATGCATGAAACAGTTCCACTTTGATGTCAGCCTCGTCAATGTGCATGTCCACGTCCTCTGCCTCAGGAAGCACCGCCACCGTAGCTGTCGACGTATGAATACGTCCGGATGCCTCAGTCTCGGGGACTCTCTGAACCCGATGCACGCCGCTCTCAAACTTGAACAGATGATAGCTGCCAACCCCAAGTACTGAGAACACAATCTCTTTGAACCCCCCAATCTCGGTTGGATGGCTTGAGATGATTTCCACCTTCAGGTTGTGCTGAGCGGCAAAATACGAGTACATCCGGAACAGGTCAGCTGCAAACAGGGCCGCTTCATCACCGCCCACGCCTGCCCGGATTTCGACGATGATGTTCTTGTCATCATCCGGGTCCTTAGGGATGCGCTCTTCCTCGATCCGCGCATGGATGTCCTCCAGCTCACGCCGCAGCCTGGCATTGTCTTCGTCCACAATGGCAGCAAGCTCGGGATCGGTTGCTTCCTCACCCCGCAGCGCATCATTATCGGCAATCTGCTTCGTGAGTTGTTCTTCACGAGTCAGCAGCCCAAGCAGCGAATCCAGTGTGCGTCGTTCCAGCGTCAGCTTCTGAATCTCTTTGCGGTCGACATCAAAGCGAAGTCCAGCAACCCGCTCGTCGATCTCACGCAGTCTCCTTGCCAGCTGATCCGTTTCCTGACTCATTGGTTGTCTCCAGGTCCCCCAAACAGGGCACCCCGTTCGGGAATCCGCTCAGGCCTCCCGGGAACCACGTGGTGCTCACGGCAACGTGCTTCATAACTTTCAGCAGCGCCAACCATGACGACGGGGTCGTCGTATCTGGCCGGGCGACCATTCACTATGCGCTGGGTCCTCGTCGCGGGCCGCCCGCACACCATGCAGATTGCGGTGAGCTTGGTAACCTCTTCGGCAAGGGACAGCAGGTCAGCCATGGGGCCAAAGGGCTCGCCGCGAAAGTCCTGGTCAAGACCCGCCAAAATGATGCGAACCCCTTTTCCGGCAAGATACTCTGACACATCGATGATGGCAGGGTCGAAGAACTGGACCTCGTCAACGCCGACCACCTCGACCTGTCGTTCCTCCACCACGGTCAGGATGTCGGCCGAGGTAGACACGAGCGCGGATTCAAGGCGGCTGCCGCCGTGCGACGTAATCGCTTCAAGACCATACCGGTTGTCCAGTGATGACTTCAGGGCAATGACCCGCTGCCTGGCAATCTGTGCCCTCTTGAGGCGACGGATAAGCTCTTCCGACTTGCCGGAAAACATGCAGCCGGCAATCACCTCAATCCTGCCGGAGAGGCTATCCATAGACGAGGCTACCGTCCAGCGCCATCCTGCGCAACGATGTTCGCCAGGAACTCCCGGTTGTTTGCCGTCCTCTGGAGCATGCCAATCAGTTTCTCAAGGCTCTCCGTGGGATCTTCATTGCCGATAAACTGCCGAAGCGCCCAGATCTTTCGGTACTCCTCCGGCGTGTACAGCAGTTCCTCACGTCGTGTTCCCGACTTCCGCACATCGATTGCGGGGAAGATCCTGCGTTCGGCCAGCTCGCGGTCCAGTACCAGCTCCATGTTGCCTGTGCCCTTGAACTCCTCGTAGATGACCTGGTCGAGCCTGCTTCCCGTTTCAATCAGGGCCGTCGCGATGATGGTGAGGCTGCCTCCCTCTGCGATGTTGCGTGCAGCCCCGATGACTTTCTTGGGACCCCTGATGGCGGTAGGGTCAAGTCCACCCGACAACGTCTTGCCGGAAGAAGAGCTGATAAGGTTGTACGCACGTGTCAGGCGAGTAATGCCGTCCATGAGGATGACGACGTCCTTCTTGACCTCGACAAGTCTCTTCGCCCGTTCGAGGGCCAGCTCGACCACGCGGATATGGTTCTCCGGAGGCTGGTCGAACGTTGAGCTGATGACCTCGCTGTGAATAGACTGCTTCATGTCCGTGACTTCCTCAGGGCGCTCATCGATGAGCAATACCATGAGCGTCACCTCAGGGTGATTGTATTCAATGCTCTGCGCAATGTTCTTGAGAATCGTGGTTTTTCCAGCCTTCGGGGGGGACACGATCAGCCCGCGCTGGCCCTTGCCGATGGGCGCAACAAGCTCGATCAGGCGAAGCGCCATGCTGCAGTTAGGCGTTTCCAGCTTCAGGTGCTTGTTTGGAAAAATCGGCGTCAGCGACTCAAACTGCGGGCGCGAGAATTGATGTCCCTCGATGCCGATGCCGTTGATACTTCGGATGCGCATCAGGGAAGCATACTTCTCCTTGTCCCCACGCGGAGGACGTACCGTCCCCTCAAGCCAGTCACCTGTCCTGAGCCCGAACCGCCGAATCATCGGTGGAGAGATATAGACGTCACTCGAGGAGGGGAAGTAGTTGGCTCGCATGAAGCCATAGCCTTCTGCCAGAATCTCGCACAGGCCTGACGCCACAAACTCATCGCTGCCACCCATGCGCTGGGGTTCACCTCCCCTGTGTTCGGGGGCACCCGTAATGACGGCTCCAGACACAGCGTATGCAGGAGCTCGCTCCTGCTGAACGTCACGATGCTCGACAATCACTTCAGGCTTCCCATGGTTTTGGACCGCAACAGGGGTAACTGCGACAGGCTCTTCGATAGTAGCAACATCCTTGCTCCCAAGTTTCACAAGTTCCTCAATCAGTTCAGGCTTCTTGAGCCTGGTATAGTTGCGTACGTGCAGGACTTTAGCAATCTCATAGAGCTCCCGGGAGGTTTTCTCGAGCAGCTCCTGTTCTGTGAAATTCATGACTCTCTGCCTTCTTTCGCCAGCACACGGCTACGGGATTTCCAGGAGACGACCGATAGTTTCCTTGAACGAGGCGAGGACCCCGACACGGTGCGTCAGCGCATCCAAACTCGCATGCACGTCGCTCACAAACGCCGGGTCCTTGATATACGCAAGGTTCACATACACGTTTGCAGTCGCGCCCTGGTAGGCGGCCTCGAGCATCGCTGAACCGACGTACAAATCCGATGCGATGTCCTTCGGCGCCGAAGAAAACATGGCATTGGACAGTTCCGCAAACTCGCACACCTTCTCCGCGAGGTTCATCGGGACAACGGCCGAACCCTTGAGGGCTGTCTGCATGGCGGACCGTCTCAAAGCTTTGTCTTCATCAGTTTCCTTTGGAAGTTTCATGGCGGCCATGTACGCCTCGAATGCGATGCTGTCCTGCTCCATCAGTTCAAGGAATCCGCTGCGCATGGTTTCACTCGCTGCAATGAACTCCCCGAGGCGCGCCTTCTCGGACTCATCGCGAGCGCTCACCACGTTCGCGACCATTTCCACGAGTGCGACGCCCATGGCTGCGGCCAGTCCAGCTGCACTGCCTCCTCCGGGCGTTGGAGCGCGCGACGACAGTTCGGCCAAAAACTGGTCCAGTGATTGATCTCTAAACATGTCGACCTCAACGTTGACAATTGGAATGTGCCGAATGGTTCATTCAAATAATACCTGACCGTCCGCAAAATGCAAGCACTGCCCGGCCCCTGCGCCTCCTCGAACAATCATAGTATAATGCAGTTCACACATCACACGGGAGGTGAGCATGATTATCAAGTCAGTCCAGGATGTACCCGCAACACCGGTAACCGAGGCAGGAGCCCGAGACACAACCATCCGGTGGCTTTTCAACAGTTCCGACGGTGTCCCCACCTTTGCCATGCGGTACTTCGTCGTACGCCCCGGTGGCTCCACACCACGGCATGCCCACCCATGGGAGCACGAAGTCTTTGTACTGCAGGGAGAGTGCACGGCCTTCTGTGAGGGCGAAACCCGGAACGTCGGCAGCAATCATGCAATCTACATTGAGCCGGGCGCCATTCATAGTTTCAGCAATGCTGGAACCGAGGACCTCATCTTCCTCTGCATGATCCCGCTTCAGCAGTAATGGATCTGCGTCTTGGCGGTACGCTGGTGGCCGTTACCGGAAGTACCGGTGGCATAGGCCGGGCACTGGTCACGCTGCTCGCCGAAGAAGGTGCTCGGCTTGTGCTTGCCGGGGGTAGCGCGGAAAAACTCGAGGACGTCTCCCATTCACTGCCGGCAGGGAGTGTTGCAGCCGCCTTTCCCGCCGACTTGAGGACGGAGAAGGGCCTGCAGGATTGCTGTATGCGCCTGAACGAGCAACCCCCTATCGGCGGGTTTGTCCATCTCGCAGGAGAACTGCGCTCTGATGCGTTCCCCGATGCCCGTGAAGCTGAACTGCGAGAAACCCTGACCATAACCGCCATTGCAGCATTTGAGCTTTCTCAGGTCGTCTTCAGGCGAGCTCCCCACGGTTCAAGCCTCGTCTTTGTTTCTTCCATTGATGCGCACAGGCATCCCCTACACCCCCCGTCCGCCAGCTATGACGTGGCCAAGCGTACTCTCGAGAGCCTTTCCGAATCGCTGGCGGTGGAGGGAGGTCCGCGTGGAATTCGCTCGAACTGCATCGTCCCCGGGCTCATACGCACACCCATGACAGAAGACTTCTTCGGACAAGATTTCGAAGAGGAGCGCGGCAGCTTTCTTCGGGCCGTACCTCTTGCACGTGCAGGTTCGCCCGAAGAGGTGGCCAATCTCATTGCCTTTCTGCTGTCTTCACGCTCCAGCTATGTCACTGGCGCCACGGTTCCTATTGATGGAGGATTCCTCTGTCAGGGTTTATAGGAGAAACAAAAAGGGGCGCCTGGCGGCGCCCCGAACCTGCGTGACAACAAACGCTTACTTGCGCCGACGCGCAGCAATAGACTTCTGCTTGCGCTTCTCGCTAGGCGCCATGAAGTACCGCCGCTTCTTCAACTCCCCGAAGAGGCCATCACGGATACAATCCTGCTTGTAACGTCTCAGCATGTTCTCAAGCTGAGCGTCCTCGCCCTGCGGCTCAGTCCTGTCTCTGTTCCGATCACGATAGTTTCCCATCACTCACCCCTCCTTTCGTCAAACCGATGCTAAGGGGGTCGATAACCAACCATTCAACTATAGTGGAATTGCCACCTCAGTCAACCGCCGTTTCTGTGATATTGCTGGCGCTGGAATGCAGTGTCTGAACGCTCTTGACGACTTCACGGACAAATACTGCAATCGGCACGGCCAGGAGGACTCCAAAAAAGCCCGCCAGGGCCCCGCCAGCCAGAAGGAGAAGAATCACGAACCCGGGATTCAGTCCAGTTTTCTCTGAAATGAGTCTGGGCGACAGAATCTGGCTCGTCACAAACTCAACGGAGGCGAAGATGACAATCCATGCCACCAGTTTCCCGGGACCGGCCACTGCTGCGAAGAAGGCGCCCAGCAACGCCACAACCAGAGGTCCCACGTAGGGAACGAACTCGCCGAAGAAGTCGACAACCCCAATCGTCAGAGCATAGTTGATGCGAAACACACCGCTGAGGCCGCCGATTAGAAGAGACGTTATCGATGCGACAAGCGCCAGCGCCTCGATGTACCTGCGTGTTCCGGCAGCAACCTGCGCAAGCGCCTGCTCTGCTCCCTCGCGTTGCTGCCGGACAAAGGGCAGCGACAGGAACCAGCTGTAGTACTGGTGAGAACCCCGCATGAAGAAATACATCAGCACAAAAAACGGCACAAGAGAACTGAGACCGAGCAGCTTCTTGGAAGATGCTGTCAGGAGATTCTGTCCGAACGAGATGACAGACTGCTGTACCGAGTCCAGTACGGCGGTTATTGCGTCCTTGAGGGTGCCGAGCTGATACTGGTCCAGCCAGTTGGTCACATTCGAGAAGTAACCCTGCAGCGTCTTGAGATAGTCGGGAAGGGAGCTCACGAGAGACCGTGTTTCGCGTACGAGCGCCGGTATGGTGATGGCCACGAGGCCTACCAGCAAAGCTACGATGGCAAGCACGACAATCCCGCACGCAATGCCCATGGGCAGGTGCGTTGTCCGGTTCAACCAGTATGCCACGGGAAGAAACAGAAAGGCCGCGAAGGCAGCGGCGAGAGCCAGTCCCAGCACGCTCCGCAGCGCCCACATAAGCCACCCGGCAACACCGAGAGCGGTGATGCTCAGCACGGCGAGCAGGATGACCTTCAGTGCGCTAGCTTCCTTGGCGCTCAGTCTCATCGGCTGCCTCCAATGGCGCAATCTCCTTGGAAATCGCCTCCGCAGCGATAACCCCGCTCTCCCTGGACTTCAGTCGGATGACCTTCACTCCCGAAGAAATCCGGCCAAGGAGAGGCAGAGACTCGGCAGCAGTGCGGATCGTCTGCCCAGTACTGGTCGAAACAACAACGTCCTGGTCTGCACTGCCGGTAGTAAACGCTGCCAGCGGCCCTGTCTTGTCCGTCACGCGGTAACAGATGACACCGCCCGAACCCCTGCCTACCAGCCGAACCTCATCCGGGTTCAGCCGTTTGCCATGGCCGTGCTCGGTGATGAGCGTAAAGGGCACACCCGGCTCAAGGACTTCCATGCCGACGACAAACCTCGCTCCCCGCGACAGACGCATACCTCGCACGCCACCCGCTGACGCCCCCATGGAACGCACGGAACTCGCGCGGATGCGTACCGCCCGGCCTGCGTCCGATGCAATCAGGACCTCGTCATTCTCCTTCACCGGCCGCACCGACACGACGGCATCGCCCTCCGCGAGTCTGATGAATGCCTTGCCAGTGCTGCGAATGGTCACAAACTGAGAGGCGTCCATCTTCTTGATACGCCCGTGACGAGTCACGATCATGAATGCCGCCCCCTCCTGCACTGGCGGAAGCGCAGTCGCCTCCGTCACGAGCTCGTCTGCGCTCATCCCGACGAGGAGAGACAGATTCTCCCCGCCACCCTGCCTCCGCTCTTCGGGAAGACGGTATGCGGGAATGGAATACACGCGCCCCTTGTTGGTGAACAGCAGGATACGCTGGCGTGTCCGCACTGTGAAGTACTTGCTGATGTAGTCGTCGCGCTTGAGGTTCATGCTCGCAACCCCGAGCCCGCCACGTCCCTGCACCTTGAACGCCGAGCTGGGGACTGTCTTCGCATACCCGTTCCTGGAGATGACAACCATGACTTCCCGGTCCTCGATCAGCTGGTCATCGTCGTCCTCACTGCTGCCATCGTCCTTGACGATCTGCGTGCGGCGCGTGTCGGCGTACTTGCGTGACACCTCTGCAAGTTCTCCCCGGATGTAGCTGCGAATCTTGTTCTGGTCAGCGAGCAGGGCTGTCAGTCGCTCCACTTCAGCCTTGTTCTCCTCCACTTCCTTGCCCAGCTTCTCGACCTCAAGGGAGACCAGCGACCGCATGCGCATTTCAAGAATCGCTTCCACCTGCCGGTCGTTGAGCCCGTACTCCTGAATAAGCCTGCTGGATGCTTCCTCCATCGAGGAGGAATCCGCAAGAATGTCCGTGACTGCCTTGATGTTGCGAATCGCTACGACAAGACCGTTGAGGACATTGAGACGCTCCTCGCGCTTCCGCAGTTCGAGCGCGAACTTCTTGCGCAGTGTTTCTTCACGGAAGTCTAGGAAGGTTCCCAGCACGTCGGCAAGGGGAAGGGTCCGTGGAACACCGTTCAGAATGCCAAGCATGCTCACCCGGAAGTACTGCTGGAACTGGGTGTGCTTGCGCAGCAGCAGTTCTACCCTCTCAACCGTTGCGTCCTTCTTCAGGTCCAGCACAACGCGGATTCCTTCGCGGCTGGATTCATCGCGCAAATCAGACACCTGGGGCAGGCGCTTGTCCTTCATGAGGTCGGCGACTTTCTGCACGAACTCCGCCTTGTTCACCTCGAAAGGCAACTCGGTGATGACAAACCGGGTCTTCGTGCCATCTCTCTCGACCGTGTACTTGCCTCGCATGCAGAGTGTACCGCGACCGGTGCTGATATACTCGTCAATGCCGCCCGTTCCAACGACCAGCCCGCCCCCGGGAAAGTCGGGCCCTTTCACAAATGACCGTACCTTGCCCGGGTCTGGAACAGAACCCGCAACGCGCTGGTCGAGAAGGTACATCAGTGCTTCCGTCAACTCACTGAGATTGTGTGGTGGAATGTTGGTTGCCATTCCTACCGCAATGCCGCTTGACCCATTGAGGAGCACCTGGGGTACCTTCGCCGGGAGGATTGTCGGCTCCTCGAGACTGTTGTCGAAGTTCGGCATGAACTCGACGATGTCCTTGTCCAAGTCCTCGAGCATGAGGTCGGACACCTGGGCCAGCCGCACCTCCGTATATCGCATCGCTGCTGCAGAGTCACCATCAATAGACCCGAAGTTACCGTGCCCGTCGACGAGTGGATAACGCAGGGAAAAGTCCTGCGCCATACGTACCAGGGAATCATAGATGGCTGCCTCGCCATGGGGGTGATACTTGCCCAGCACGTCTCCCACGATGCGAGCGCTCTTCTTGTATGGCTTGTTCCAGAAACAACCGAGCTCATACATCGCATACAGGATGCGGCGGTGCACCGGTTTCAGCCCATCGCGAAAATCGGGAAGCGCCCTTCCAATGATGACGCTCATGGAGTATTCGAGGTAGGACTTCTTCATCTCCTCCTCGACATACACGTTGAACACTCGTTCGTTATCCGGCATTACTGTCCTCGCTTCCCCTAGATATCAAGGTTGTATACTTCGCGTGCGTGCTCCACAATGAACCTGCGGCGCGGCTCCACTTTCTCTCCCATCAGCAGCGCGAAGGTTCGTTCGGCCTCCTCCGCTTCCTCGAGCGTCACGCGCCCCATCACCCGCGTTTCAGGGTCCATCGTGGTAGACCACAACTGTTCAGGGTTCATCTCGCCAAGTCCCTTGTAGCGCTGAACCTCGGGCTTGCCTTTCATGCCTGCCAGGACACTGCGCAGCTGGTCATCCGAAAAAGCGTAGTGTGTTGTCTTTCCATCCAGAACAGCGTACAGCGGAGGCTGTGCGAAGTAGATGTTCCGGTTGACAACAAGGGGACGCATATAACGATAGAAGAACGTCAGCAGCAGTGTCCGAATGTGCGCCCCGTCGACATCAGCATCTGTCATGATGACAATCTTGTGATACCGGAGTTTCTCGATGCGGAGGTCATCCATCACTCCCGTGCCGATCGAGGTGATAAGCGCCTTGATTTCCTCGTTCTCCAGAGCACGATGAATCCCGACCTTCTCCACGTTGAGAATCTTCCCGCGCAGGGGCAGGATGGCCTGCGTGCGGCGGTTGCGTCCCTGCTTTGCGCTGCCACCAGCCGAGTCGCCCTCGACGATGTAGAGTTCAGACTCAGCAGGGTCCTGCGACGAGCAGTCCGCCAGTTTGCCCGGCAGACGTCCCCCATCGAGTTCCGTCTTGCGGCGTACGAGGTCGCGTGCCTTTCTTGCTGCTTCTCGTGCCTGCTTGGCCGTGACTGCCTTTCCAGCCATCTGCCTGAACTCGTCGATGTGCTTGTCCAGGTATAGCTCAACTTCCTCCTCGACCGCTGCCTCGATGGGAGCCTTGAGGTCGGCGTTCCCAAGGCGCGTCTTGGTCTGCCCCTCGAACTGAGGGTCGGCAATACGCAGGTTGATAATGACGACAAGCCCTTCCCGGATGTCTTCGCCGCTCAGCGTATCTTCCGGCTTGATGAGCTTGACCTGCCGCGCTTTTGCATTGAAGAGGCGCGTAAACGCGTTCTTGAACGCGACTTCATGAACGCCGCCGTCCACCGTGTTGATATTGTTGACGTACGAAATCGTCTGGTCGTTGTACCCCGTGTTGTACTGAAATGCC
>Ga0209099_1004123_pt1 | contig 11262 bp, 7 predicted proteins | sample AD_JPNHW2_MetaG_FD_184430 | JGI IMG/M metagenome (GOLD analysis project Ga0209099, IMG submission 184430) | Active sludge microbial communities of municipal wastewater-treating anaerobic digesters from Japan - AD_JPNHW2_MetaG (SPAdes) (version 2) | ecosystem: Engineered > Bioreactor > Anaerobic >...
ATACAGATATTTGTCCAGAAATGATCAGAAAATTAAAAATACAAAGAGCCAATGGCGCAAAAGTTGCTGTTATAGCAGAGGCTAATACTAAAATGCCTTTTATGTATGGAGATGCTGTAGTGCCCGCAGATACATACGATATCATTCTGCAGGGTGAGCAGTATAACTATAAACTTTTCGGTGCACCTAAAGATGCAGTAGCGTTAGCAGATCATATGATCGGAATCAATGTAAGCACTCTGATACGTGACGGCGGTACTATACAGGTCGGTATTGGAGCACTTGGTGATGCCATTGTCGCGGGCCTTATAATGCGCAATAATCATAATAGTGTTTATCAGGAAGTCCTGGAGAAGGGAGGCATAAAGGAAAAGTATGGAGCTCTTATAAAAAAATGGGGAGATACCGGAGTTTTCAAACAGGGACTTTATGGGTCTTCCGAAATGTTTGTTGATGCCTTTATGCAGATGTATAAAAGTAAAATACTTAAAAGAAAGGTTTTTGACAGTATCCCGCTGATGAAACTTATTAATAATAAAGAACTTTCTGCGGATAAAATTCCCGCGGACATTATTGATAAGCTGGTTGATATGAAGGCAGTTCATTCAAAGCTTACGGAGGAGGATTTCAATTTTCTTACTGAATACGGAATACTGAAAAAAGGATTAAAATATGTAAAGGGTGCAATCAAAGACGGGAAGATCAGCTATCCGGCAGATATGAGTAATAAAGCTAATAAAACTAAAATACGAAAAATTCTCGGGAAGGAACTTCAAGGCGGGAAGGTTATTCTTGGTGCTTTTTATTTCGGACCGCAGGCATTTTATCAGGCGCTTAATGATATGAGCGAAGAGGAGAGGCAGCTTTTCGGAATGTCCGGTGTGGAAAAAGTAAATCAGCTTTATGGCGATGAAGAGCTGAGAACCCTGCAGAGAAGAGACGGCAGATTTATTAATACCGGTATGGTGGCAAGTATCCTCGGATCAATAGCATCGGACCAGCTTGAGGATGGTCGCCTTGTAAGTGGAATCGGCGGTCAGTATAACTTTGTAGCTATGGCACACGCGCTTCCGGATGCGAGACTTATTGTTATGGTAAAAAGTATTAAGGGATCAGGGAAAGCTCTTAGATCAAATATCCGGTTCAGTTATGGACATTGTTCGGTTCCGAGGCATTTGAGGGATATTATCGTCACAGAATACGGCATAGCTGATGTCAGAGGGAAATCTGATATGGAAGTTGTTGCCGCGATGTTAAATGTTGCAGATTCAAGATTCCAGAAACAGCTTCTTGATCAGGCAAAAAAAGCGAAAAAAATTCCAATGGATTATGAGATTCCCGAAGAATACCGTAATAATACACCCGATAAGATTGTTAAACTGCTTAAACCTTATCAGGATCAGGGATATTTTCAGCCGTTCCCGTTTGGTACTGATTTACTCCCTGACGATATAGCTCTCGGCGGTTCACTTAAAGCCATGAAAGGGCTTGCCGCAGGATATCCATTGAAGCTTGTAACGGGACTTCTCCTGGAATTCATCAGGCCTATTCCAAAATCAGCACAGAGGCATATTGAAAGGATGAAGCTCACTGAGCCTGCTTCAATCAAAGAACGCGTTATGCGGAAAATGATAATTTTTGCTCTCAGAAACAATAACCGGCTTTAATAAGCATCCTGCTTTTATTTTTAGAAAAAATCCCGGGATTCAGTACCGGGATTTTTTGTTTTATTTTAATGCAGATACCTGGAACATGCTGGAATGATTTAGAATGTTTTTACTTAAAGAATTGTGAAGATATATTTCTACAGATGACAACCGGGAAAACTGAATAAATATTTTATTTTTTAACATAAATAAATGTAGCTTTTAATATTTTTTTGTTATATCAATTCAGTAATAATTCCTAAATCTTTTTATAATAGAAAATGCACTATTATCCCCGCCGCCGAAGGCGGCGGGGATATATAATTGTTTATTTTACACTAAAATATATATTAAGGAATTAACATTGATATCAATTATATTTAAGGAGGAGCATTGTAATGGGAAAATTTATTACTGTGACAGGTATCATATTTATTCTTTTATCTTTTGCAGGTTGTTCAACAATGAAAGGGACATATGTTTCTATTACGCCGCTTGCTAATACAGGATTTGATCCGGATCATTATGCAACTCTCGGTTTTGCCTACACGCCGGACAGTGATGGCGGCAAATTACTGAAAAAAGAACTTTCCGCTGTATTTATAGAGGAACAGTTTAAAATAATTAGTGAGAAAGTTGAGCTGGATGCCATTCAGAAAACCGGTATAGTTTATAATAAAGAAGTCACCATTGCCGATGCTCAGAAGCTCGGAAAAATTATGAAAGCGAAAGCAATGATAATTGTCAACAAAACCGATTTTGCAGGGAATGTAAAGGCCAGCTATATTTCAATTGATATTGTTGATACATATGGAGGAGTCCTTGTCTCGGCAGTATATAAGGGGGGCGAGAATCCCGATGATATTAACCGCGCTGCAAGGTCTATTGTTTACAGAATTCAAACTGAAAATATGAAGATGCAGAATAAATCCGAGCATCATGATGAAAGTATAGTTCTTCCGAAGTAATTATGAATCAGTATTTGCAGGAAATTCCATAATTCCAGGGTAATAGATAAGTGTTGTTTTTAAGTTTATATCCGCATGAGAGATTTATTGCAAGTGAAAGGTGATTGCATTGAGGAATAACAGCAGGCTTTAGAATTATTTACTTTGCCATTTGAATAAAAAAGCCGGTATTCATTACCGGCTTTTTTATTCAAATAATCGCAGTGTTTATCACTGCATGGATAATTTTATTTTTTTACTTTCATGTCCTGTTCCCTGATTTCTGTTGCCCTTCTTACTGCTGCTTCAAAATTCGGACAAATATTTTCTGATCCGACTTTATCCGCAAAACCTGCCTTGGTCATTGTTTTCAGCGGCTGTTCATTAACTCCGGAAAGGACCATTCTTGTTCCGACTTCTACACATTTTGTATGGAGTCTCGATAGCGCATGAAGTCCCGTAGCATCCATTGCGGGAACATGCCTCATCCTGATGATAAGCACCGGGACAGCGCGTCGATATTTAAGGGCATTCTCCAGAAACTGATCTGCTGCACCAAAGAAGAAAGGCCCGTTAATCTCGTAAATTCCAATACCTTTAGGAAGAGTTATTTTGTTACGTTCAAGGAAATACTTTAATTCGGTATCGTCATCATCAACTCTATCATGAGTAAACTTGAACCCTTCGTTCGCTACGTCAGACATCCGTTTCATAAATAGAAGAGCTGCAAAAATCATGCCTATCTCTATTGCAATAACCAGATCCAGGAATACTGTTAAAAAGAATGTTGCAAGAAGGACAGTTATATCGCTTTTTGGAGCTTTAAGCAGGGCTTTAAATGCATGCCATTCGCTCATGTTGTATGCTACATTTACGAGTATTGCTGCAAGCGCACACATCGGGATAAATTTTGCAAGGGGCATAAATGCCACAAGCATTATCAGGAGGACTATAGCATGAGTCATCCCTGCAATAGGGGTTCTTCCTCCGCTGTTAACATTTGCCGCGGTACGTGCAATTGCTCCTGTCGCCGGCAGTCCGCCGAAGATACCTGATGCTATATTTGCAACACCCTGAGCTACAAGCTCTGCATTTGGTTTATGTGAACCTCCAATCATACCGTCTGCAACAACTGCCGATAGAAGAGATTCAATCGCTGCAAGTAACGCGATTGTAATTGAAGGCATGATCAGTTGTTCTATTTTTTCTACTGAAATATCTGGAATTGATAAAGAGGGGAGGGATGAAGAAATCTCTCCGAATTTTGAACCGATTGTTTCAACGGGAATATTAAATAAATAAACTATTACTGAAGCGCCGATTACCGCAATAAGCGATCCCGGAATTTTACCTGTAATCCTCGGCCAGAATAGAATTACAATCAGTGAAATAAATGCAATTATGACAGCCGGGTAGTTCATTGTATGCATACTGGTAATAAAAGCCTTCCACATGGAAAAGAAACCTGACGGCATTTTGTCAATTGAAAGGCCTAAAAAATCCTTAACCTGGGTAGTAAAGATAACAACGGCTATACCGCTTGTGAAACCTGTAGTTATAGGATATGGTATAAGTCTGATGAATGTTCCCAGTTTGAGAAGACCGAATACAATAAGAAAAATTCCGGCCATTATTGTTGAAATTATAAGCCCGTCAAATCCGTATTTCTGGATTATTCCGAAAACTATAATTACAAATGCTCCTGTGGGACCGCCGATCTGAACACGGCTGCCTCCGAGAAATGAAATAAGAAAACCGGCTATGATGGCCGTATGAAGCCCTTTCTCCGGTGAAGCGCCTGACGCGATTGCAAGTGCGATAGAGAGAGGGAGTGCTATGATTGCGACTACAACTCCTGCAGTGATGTCTTTGATAATCTGTTCTTTTGTGTAGGTATTCATTATAGAAAAAAACTTAGGCTTGAACACTGAAAATCCTCCGGGTTAGAATCAAAAATTGTGTACCATAGTAAACCTGTCTCCTGAATGTCAATAAGATTCGGGAAATTTTTTAAAAACAGCAACTTCGAATTCCGATTCCGCCAGGCTGAGGAACTTTTCTGCTCATGAGACTTTAATGTTTGTAATGAACAGGGTGAGTTATAAAATTTAATCCTCCCGCCTGCTGTTCCCTCGTTTGGTAAAGCAGCCATTTGATTCCGGAATCAGCAGACTCCGCGAAATGCGGTGACTGGTTTGCTGCGGATAAGCCTGTTTTTATAAATCGAGGCAAGTGCGGTTCCGGTAGAGCGATCTCTCCGCTGATTAGATAATAGTAATTTGTATATACAGCAGAAAGACCGATAGAAGCAGTGTGAGTAAGGTGGCGACAACTCCGGCTTTGAGGAATTCGAAAAATGAAATGTGCACATTTTGTTTTTTTGCTGATTCAATTACAATGATGTTTGCCATTGCCCCGAAAATTGTAGCATTCCCGGCAATTGTCGAAGCAGAGGCAAGGGATAGCCAGATGATGTCGCTGCCGGTATTTTTAAGTATCGGAATCATCAGTATTGTGTAGGGGACATTACTCACAATCTGTGAGAGAACAAGACTGATCGCGTGAATAACTCCTATTCCGTGAAGGTCGGGTGTAATCCTGTATGCGTTAATAATATGCTGGATAAGCCCTGTTTTTTCTATTCCTCCGACAACAATAAACAGTGTGGCGAAAAATAAAATTAGAACCCAGTCAATATTTTTAATTACTTCAGACGGCTTTATCTTTCCGAGAATAAGGATTAGAGATGCGCCGATGAGAGAGATTACCGGTATGGATAATCCGATTCTTCCATTTGCAAAAAATAAAATTATAACAAGAGCAAATATCGGAGCAGAGAATTTCATTGAGAGATAGTTATACTCGTAAGAACCTGCATGCGGGTCGATTGTATTAATCTTCCTGAAATTTTCGGGGTAGAGAAATTTTACTACGAAGTAAATTATAATCATTCCTATCAGTGATACAGGCATGAGATGAAAGAGGAAATTCGAGTATGATATCCCCGAGTTTATTCCAATGAGCATATTCTGCGGATTTCCCGTTATAGTCATCGCGCTTCCTGTATTTGAAGCGAGTATTTCCGCGATGAGATAGGGTATGGGATTTATCTTCGAGTCGCGGCATATTGATATTACAATCGGAGTATAAAGAAGCACAACTGCATCGTTTACAAGGAACGCGCTTGATATTCCCGTGGTAAAAATGATTATAAGCAGGAGTCTTCTTTCATTCCTGGCAAGGCTTATAGTCCTGTTCGCAATAAAAGAAAAAAAACCGTCAAGCTCCAGAACCGTTATTATAATCATCATTCCTATGAGAAGTACAATGGTATTGAAATCTATAGCCTTTATAGCTTCATCAAATGTGAAAACACCGAAAACAACCATGGCCACTGCTCCAAAAAATGATGCGGATGGCCTGTCTATATTTATTCCGGGAAGACTTGTAAAAATTATTCCAAGGTAAGTTATTACAAATATTATTGCTGCAGCCGTTATCATAAAATTTCCGTCAGGTATTAAAGTCCCCGGCAGGTTTCTGCAAAGGGATTTTAAGGAGATATAATTTATATTGAAATTAAGTATTTCAATGTATGTTTTATTGTCAAATATTATTGACAGGAGAGTTAATATTATGTCATATTAGCTTGAAATCTTTCTTTATTGTGCCGATAAGTAATTATGGATCTATATTTATAACGTCTTAATTACCTTCCCCATATTTTATGAGGAAGGTGCCCGACTGGCGGATGGGGAGCAAAGTACCGGGATCAACGGACTTTTATAAAAAACATGATTTATCACTAAACTTCCCCCCTCTGTCGCTGGAGCGGCATCTCCCCCTTGAGTATGGGAAGACTCAGGTTTAGTTATTGTTTAGTCTTGATGTAGATTTTTTGAAAAATTTGAATAGCACTGGTATAATGGTGATGAGAGCTAAAAAGATCATTCTTCTTTTCTATGTATTTCTGTTTACGCTGACACCGCTGGTTTCCGTGTATCCGGCAGTAAATCCGGCTAAATTTGAATCGGCAAAAGGCTATTTTAGAAAGGGTGTGGTTTATTTCAATAATATGCAGTATCTGGCTGCAGCGGATTTTTTCAGAAAAGCGGTGCAGGAGTATCCCGATTATTACACAGCACGTGATTATCTCGCAAGATCTTATAAACTTTCCGGTTTTAAAGAAAGCGCTCTCTCGGAACTGAATAAGACTCTGGAAATATATCCCGAGAACATTGCGATAAAAAACAGAATTGAAAGTCTGCACTTCAGGAATGCCTACAGCGGCAATGACGGGACTGAAAACTATCTGCTTCAAAGCGAATATAAATCGCCCCAGATGAAAACTTTTTCTTTTCCGGACGCCGCTGATATGGCTGTCGACGGAGAGAGAAATCTTTATATTACCTCTTTTTCCTCATCGAAGGTGGTCAGAATAGATCCGAACGGTAACGGCGAGGAAATTATCAGGCCGGGTTTCGGAGGGGGACTTTACGGTATAGATTTTTTTAACAAAACTTTTGCTGTTTCAGATTTCAAAAGCGATGCGATATATATTTTTTCAGAGAAAGGTAAAATACTCAAGAAGTTCGGCGGCACCGGTAACGCTGAGGGTTTTTTTCACGGCCCGAAGGGCGTATGTTTTGACGGTAAAGGATTTATCTATGCTGTGGACGGAGGAAACTACAGGGTTCAGAAGTTTGACGTAACGGGGCGTTTTGTCCTCAGCTTCGGGAAGATGGGTGACTATGAGAGTGAATTTTCCAATCCTACAGATATAGCAGTTCTTGGCGAATATGTTTATGTGACAGATACGGCAAATAAAAAGATTGTTGTTTTTGACCACTACGGAAACTACGTTAAAGAAATTTTTATGGATGAGCTTTTGTCTCCACGCGGCATATCGGTTAAAGGGAACAGTCTTGTGATTTCCGATGAGAAATCCGGCATTATTATTTATGACACTATCAGCGGGGCTAAAACTCTTTTCAGTTCATGGGATAATGATAGAAAGCTTAACAGGCCGTTATCTTCTATTTTTGATCAGGACGGTTTTTTCTATGTGCTTGAATCAAGGCCTAACAGTATACTCTGTTTTTCTCCTGCCGAGAAACAATATTCGAATCTTGAGCTTGAAATTACATCGGTTGATTCCGCAAGTTTTCCTGTAGTTGCCTTTTATGTAAATGTTAAGGGGAGAGACGGCAGGCCGGTATACGGACTCCGTCCCGAAAATTTCAGTATTACAGAAGACAATTCTGAAATTATAAATTTTCAGACCGACTATCTTAAACGCAGAGCAACCTCTGCATCTTTTGTAATTGCAATAGACCGTTCACCCGGGATGAGCGGCTATCATAAAGATCTTCCATGGCTTGCCGAGTTTATTCTGAGAGTGATGAAGAAAAACGACAGTGTTGAACTTCTAAATTTTAATGAACAGGTATGGCCGGGAAATAACTTTGACTGGAGCCGGAGAAGAACACTTGCCGCTGTTGACAAAATGGAGTATAGAAACGGAAAGCAGACCGGATCAGCACTATACCAGGCGATAACAGATCTTATCCCACGGCCCGACAGAAGAGGGGTCGTTCTGATAACTGACGGCAGTTCAGCGGGTGATTCATTTACGCAGTATTCTCCGGATACAATTATAAGTTACGCGAATGAACACTATATCCCGATATATATAATCTCAATGAAGAATGCGGACCCTGACATTATGCGCATAGCAATGGAAACCGGCGGGAAGGTGATCCGTCCGTCGGAAATCGACAGTCTGAGAAAAATATACAGTGAAGTTAAAACATCCGAAGAGTACAGGTATGTGCTTGTTTATAATACATATAAGCTTCCTTCATTCACCGGATGGTGGGTAGATGTAAAACTCCAGGTGAAATATAAAGGTCAGATCGGTCATGAATGGGGAGGATATTTTGTACCATAACAGCGACAGGATGTACAACGCAAGAAGGAATATGGTGATGAAACTCGAGCTGAAGGGCATATCCGCCGGTTCGGTTCTTGACGCAATGATGAGGGTTCCGCGTGATCAGTTTATGTCGGAGGCACTGTGCTATAGGGCGTATGATGATACATCTCTCCCGATAGGTTTCGGGCAGACAATTTCCACTCCATCGGTTGTTGCTTCAATGGTTCAGTCTCTCAGGCTTACAGGTGACGAGAAGGTTCTTGAAATTGGTTCGGGTTCCGGGTATCAGGCTGCTGTTCTGGCTGAGCTCGCGGGTGAGGTTACGGCCATGGAGCGCATTCCTGAACTTGCTGAACGCTCGAAGATAGTTTTGGCGAATCTGGGCTACAATGTTAAAGTTATAAATGGCGATAATTTTAATGATATCGACAGCGTTTTTGACAGAATTATAGTATCTGCCGGAGTGAGAATTTTTCCATCGGATCTTCTCGCTAAACTTAATGACGGCGGTATACTTGTTATACCGGTTGATGAAAGCGGAAAGAACCACCAGATCAAAAGATATGTAAAAAAAAGTGAGACCGATTTTTTTGAAGAAATAATCGGTAGAGCTACGTTTGTTCCGTATATAATGAATGAAAGGATTGTCTGAAGATCTGCAGAATTTATTTGAATGAGTCATTCCCGTGCAGACGGGAATCCACAATAAAGCCTATTGAAGTAATCAAGTTTGTTAGAATGAAGAATGGATCCCCGCCTTCGCGAGGATGACAAGCCGATGATGAATTTATTAATCGGAAAGTATAGAATCGATAAGCCAGTTAGTTGCCTTTATCCTCTGTTCTTCCCCGCCGGCTTCATTACCTCCATCGGGGTAAACTTCGATTGTTTTTTCACCCTGAACATTATTAAAAAGGCCCATGACACATTCCGGCGGAGAGATGGTGTCTTTGAGTCCTGTTATGAAAAGTGCCGGGCAGGAAATGTCGTGTGAAAAGTTTATTATATCAAAATAAGTCAGATTTTTTTTAATCTGATTTTTTTTCGCTTTCTGCACATTTATAATATCATTTATTTCGCGGGAGGTATCGCTTAGTGATATGTTCTGGCTGAGGGGGAGGTCGCAGAATAACGGTGAGTCCATTACTATGGCTCCGACTCTTGGTGAATAAACTGCCGTAAAAAATCCCGCTGCGGCTCCGAAACCTTTTCCGTAGATGCCGATTTTGCTGCAGTCAATAAAGTTCACAAGCCTGAGAAAATCTATTGATCTGTATGCGTCGAGGTAAACAGAACGGGCATAATATGTTTCCATATCAATGATATTCTCTACAATAAATCCGAGCGGTCTCTCCTGTGCTAATTCCTCGTCAGTCCTGTTTTCAATTATATCGTGGCCTCTCATTATTAAAAAGAGATGAGCTGTTTTATCTGAAAGAATTTTAGCAATACTCTTATCCGGATATCTGTTGTAATCATGCAGGTGGATTATTACCCTGCTTTTGTCGTGTTTTTTTGGTACATAGAGTATTCCCTTAACTCTGGCTTTCAGAAAACCGTTGTAGGAAATATTATATGCCTTGAATTTTGATGTAAACTTTTTATGATTTTCGATAATTTCCGGTTCGATCGGAACTTTTTTTATGTCAGAAATTGATTTATCCCAGAACTTGTCAAAATCAGCTTCCTTGCTGAGTTGTGGTAAATTCCAGAAATATTTGTCGAATGCTTTAATCGCCATATTTATGCACCGCCGGCTATTCTATGCAGATGATAATAATTTGAGCTGAAGAGATAATAGATGATCATGATAATCAATGCAATAAGGACAAGGATGAAAATAAAAAAACCAATGTACTGGAAAGGCCTGATAAAAACATATACCATTATTGATTTGATTGTTTTTCCGTCCCTATGAAGTGATCTTACTTTTAAAAATAATAAAATCATCATTATCGCGGAAATAAAAAATATTCCGCTATATTTGAAAAGCGTGTTGAAGATATCAACATTCCTTACGGAATAATAAGCAAGGGGGAAGAATATCAGGTCTGCTAAAAACAGGGCCAGAAAAGCTGCAATTAAAGTGAAGAGAGAGATTGAAACGAGTTCTTTCATCCTGCTTTTTATAGTTCCGCTTTCAAGGCGGCTTTTTTCGTTATTCATCTTTTTCTTCTTTCTCATATTCATTTTTTGAATCTTCGTTTCCTTTCCCTTTTTCGATAAGCCCCTTATCCTCAAGAGCCTTTTTGGCAGCTTTTCGTACTTTTCCGCTCGGATCATTTTTCATTTTATATTTTAATATGTCAATTGTTCTTTCATCATTGAATTCTTTTATAAGATTCAATGCCCTGAGCCTTACGGAAGTATTATCACTGCGGAGGGAATTCATGAGCAGAGATATAGAATCTGTATCCCCCATCTCCACAAGCGCCGCGACAGAGAACATATAGAGATCATAATATTTTTTCTTTTTATTGAACGGATATGAATCAATTTCTTTTATGATAGTTTTAATGTCTTCTGTTGCTTCTTTTATTTTAAGCTTTGAAATTGATTTTATCGCGTATGAGCGAATCATCATATCCTCATCGTCGTTTTTGTAAAGTTCAACTAAAAAATCTTTCTGAGCCGCAGAACCTGTATAACCTATGTAGATAATAAGTCTTTCACGGATCATCTTTGATATAGCTGCATCTTTCTCGGCTGTTACAGCAATGTCAAGAATATCCGG
>Ga0209099_1004126_pt1 | contig 11257 bp, 10 predicted proteins | sample AD_JPNHW2_MetaG_FD_184430 | JGI IMG/M metagenome (GOLD analysis project Ga0209099, IMG submission 184430) | Active sludge microbial communities of municipal wastewater-treating anaerobic digesters from Japan - AD_JPNHW2_MetaG (SPAdes) (version 2) | ecosystem: Engineered > Bioreactor > Anaerobic...
GTTTTTATACAATTCTTTAACTACAAAAATGGCCACAATTGGAACATTTAAGGTAGCAGCAATTTGGAAAACACCAAGTGGAAAGTTAGCCTTATGTCCTAAAAAATCTACAGTGAAATGTTTCATATTCCCTAAGATCCGATCGGCGGGCATACTAACAATATCTCCATTCATAAGGGCACTATTGATATCAAAGATATAGGATCCGGTTTCATCTAAAATAATGGGATCAATATTTTTATCTTTAAAGATGGTGTTTCTCAACTCTTTAAAAACTTCAGCTTCCCCACCGAAGAGGATGGGTCGCAAAGTTTTGTCAATTTTACCCATAGAGTAGCTCAACAATTCAAAATTACCCACATGGGCGCTCACGATAAGGAATCCTTTTTCCTGATTCAATAATTGTTGAAATGCCGTTTCATTCTCGATGGAAAAGTTGAATTTATTTTTTGGGTTTCCCAGAAGGGCAAAACGATCCAGAAACACTTGTCCAAAATTATAATAGACTTGAAACAGAATCTTTCTGAGATGTTTAGGTTTGATTCCGATACAGTTTAAGGCATACCATTTGGTAACGCGAACTCCTTTTTTATCAAAGATTAGATAAAAAGGGATCACCAAATAGAGAATAAGATAAATCAATCTTAAACTGCCATATTTAAAATAAAAGAGTACTGATTTTTGACCAAAAGTACCCCCTTGAGTTTTACCGGACCATTTCCTTTCCATAATGGAAGGTTTTAACTAGTTAACTTTAGTCATGATATAATTATAAAAATCACCTAAAGTTTTCACTTCAGCCATCTCTTCCGGTTTGATTTTAAAACCGAATTCTCTTTCCACAATAACAACAACATCTACGAAATCAAGGCTATCAATACCCAGATCCTCTTTCAGTTTTGCTTCTTCAGTCAGGACATTCTCTTCAACTTCAATTTCTTCGATTAAAAAATTATTGGTAATTTTAATCACTTCACTTCTTTCCATAATCTTTTTCCTATTTTTTATTTATTATTAAATTTTACTAATTACTAATGCACTGTTGGTTCCACCAAACCCGAAGGAGTTGGATAACACATTGTTAATCGGTTTGTCAATCCTTTTGTTGGTGACAAAAATCCCTTCGCTAAACTCATCCGGTTCTTCGAAGTTGATATTGGGAGCAATAAAATTATGGTGCATCATGAGGATAGAATAAACGATTTCACTGGCACCTGCCATCCAACATTCGTGACCGGTCATTGATTTTGTAGAGCTGACAGGCACACTTTTACCGAAAATTTTAGCAATAGCCATCGCTTCAAATCCATCACCCATTGGGGTAGAAGTAGCATGAGCATTGACATAATCGATATCTTCAATTTTTAATTGACTATCATTCAAAGCCATCATCATAGCGCGATAGGAACCTTCATTGGTGGGTTGCGAGATGTGGGCTCCATTAGAAGAAAAACCATATCCTTTCACTTCAGCCAGGATGGTAGCACCTCTTGCTATAGCATGTTCGTACTCTTCCAAAACCAATGATGCTGCACCTCCACTTGGCACCAAACCATCTCTGTTTTTATCAAACGGTCTGGAAGCTTTTGTAGGGTCATCGACTCTCACAGAAAAAGCGCTAAGTGCGTCAAAGCTGCCCATGGAGTAAGCATTTACTTCTTGAGCGCCACCACAAAGTACCATAGTTTGTAATCCACTCTTAATGAAGTGATATCCAAGCCCAATAGCATGTGATCCACTCGCACAAGCTGCACTGATGGTAATATTGATCCCTTTTAGTTTAAAAATCGTGGATAAATTCATTGTAACAGTAGAATTCATTGACTGAAAGATAGCCCCTGATCCTAGAAGCATCGTATCTTTTTTAAGTTTCATCAACTCATGTGCTTCAATGACTGCTTTTGCAGAACTATCGTTGCCATATAAAATACCGATCTCATTATTTTCTAAATATTCTGCATCAATTCCGGCTTGTTGGAATGCTTCTTCAGTAGCAACATAAGCAAATATGCCCTCTTCTGCTAAACCGGCTCTTAATCTTCTGTCAATTTGACCTTTAAGATTGGGAACCTCTAAAATTCCTGTTAAAGGGGAGCGATACCCCATTTCGGTTCTTAATGGGTCAATACCAATTCCTGATTTTCCGTTGTATAATGATTCTTTTACTTCCTCTTTATTTTTCCCGATACAAGAATAGATCCCCATTCCTGTAATGACCACTCTTTTTGTTTCCATTCGTTTTATCAAATTTTAAGTGTATAAACCTCCATTAATTGAAATCACTTCTCCGGTGATGTAAGATGCTTTATCAGACGCCAGAAAAGCAATCGTTTCAGCGACCTCTTCCGCTTTTCCGAAACGACCCATAGGGATCATCCCTTTGAGTTGATTTTCGTCCAATTCTGCAGTCATATCAGTTTGGATAAAACCGGGAGCCACCGCATTAACGGTAATTTTGCGAGCTGCAACCTCTTGAGCTAATGCTTTGGTCGCTCCAATTACCCCTGCTTTTGCCGCACTGTAGTTGGTTTGTCCGGGTAATCCTTTTAAACCGGAAAGCGATACTACGTTGATGATTCTGCCGTATCTCTTTGTTAACATAGATTTTAATAATCTTCTGGTAACATAGAAAAAACCGTTCAAATGGGTATTTATGATTTGATTCCAATCCTCATTTTTCATGAAAATCATCAGGCTATCGCGACGAAAACCGGCGTTATTTACTAGAATTTCAATATAGGAACCTTGGTGTTGTTCTTCCCATTGCATTAAAGCTTCATCCACTTCATTTTCATTAGAAACATCGAAAGGGAGAAGTTCTCCTGTCCCTCCAAGTTCTTCTACTTGTCTTAATGTTTCTAAAGCAGCTTCCTGATTGGTCTGGTAATTAATCAACACACAATAACCCATTTTGGCAATGGATATAGCGGTTGCTCGTCCAATTCCGCGAGAAGCTCCTGTTATTAAAGCATATTTCATAGTATTCGTATCTTAATCAATAGTCATTAAATAGTTTTTCATGCTCAAGATCTCTTCATGTTTGGTTGTATCTTCTACAAAAACGGGAACGATAGATCTTAATTCTTCATACGTTTTTTTTGTTTTTGAAGACATTTTTGATTTATCTTCTACAAATTCATAAGCTTGTATGATTGCAATAAAGTGTATAGCTAATACTTCAAAACTGTTTTCAATAACACGTCTGGTGAAAAGCGCGGTATTGGTTCCCATGCTCACAATATCTTGATTATCATTATTGTTTGGAATGCTATGAACATAATTTGGGAAACCTAACGTTTGATTTTCAGCAGTAGTAGAAGTAGCCGTAAATTGCATTGCCTGCATCCCCAGATTCAACCCTAATACCCCCAGATTTAAAAATGGAGGGAACTTATCATTAAGTCTGGAATTCAGAAGATAATTCAATTGTCTTTCCATTAACATCGACAATCTAATGATGGCAATTTTTACTTTATCCATTTCCAATGAGATATAATCTCCATGGAAGTTTCCACCATGATAGACACTTTGGGTTGTATAATCAACAACTGGATTATCATTAGAGGAGTTTGTTTCATTTAAAATCGTGCTTTCCGCTTGATTTAAGGTGTCAAGAATTGGACCTAATATTTGAGGAACACATCTTAATGAGTAGTATTCTTGTACTTTTTCAACCAGAAAATCATCATTAGGAGCATTTTCATAATAGTTTTGGGATCTATAACGAATCATCTGACTATCATGAAGGATCTCCTCCATTTTTTGAGCAACAATTTGTTGTCCCTGATGTCTTTTTTTATTATTTAAAACCGAAGAATAGTGATCATCACAAGAATTTACAACTTCGTTAGTCATGACAGAAGCTAACAATGCCAAATCAAATAGCTTTTTGGCATAAATAAGGTTAACGATGCTAATACCTGTCATAACGGAAGTACCGTTAATTAACGCGAGTCCTTCCCGGATATAAATATCAAGTTTATTGATATTTAATTGATTTAAAACATCTTGAGTAGGTTTAATTTCATTTAGGTATCTTACTTTGCCTTCCCCAATCAAGGCAAGGGCTAAATGGGCTAATTGTACTAAGTCGCCACTTGCACCTACGCTTCCATGTTGAAAGATTAACGGATAGATATGTTGATTTAGAAAAGTAACGATTTGTTCTAGCGTAGAAGGATGGACACCGGAGCAGTTTTGAAGGAAACTGTTCAATCTGCAAACCATCGTGGCTCTAACATAAATATCATCTAAGAGTTCTCCTGTTCCTGTACAATGGCTTCTAATCAAATTATATTGAAGATCTTTAAGTTCATGATCTTTAATTTTATATTGAGCCATAGGGCCAAAACCAGTATTAATTCCATAAATCAATCTACTTTTAGAGAATGATTCAAGGAACCTAAAGTTCTGATCTATTTCGTTTAATCGTTCTTTGTCTACTGATATCTCCTCGTTGTCAAATATTATTTTTTGGAGATCTGTTAAGTTTAGATAGTTGCCTTTTAATATCATAGTGCGGATGTCGAGATCGAATATTAATTGTACTTATTTCTTTTTATTACATTAATTCGCAAAAATATAAATTTTTTTTAAATTTTACGTAATATATGATGTATATATTATAAAAAAAGGGTTTCATTTGAAACCCCCTTTTAAAAATATGAAAATCTATTTAGAATTTAAACGTAGCACCAACCATAAAATAACCTATTGAGTAACCTGTTTCAGCATAAACGCCAAAATTGTCAGTAAAGTAATATTTTGCTCCAGCAGCAATACTGCCATATAATCCAAAATAATTATCACTATCATAATTACTGGTTGTTCTATCAATAACAAACCCTGCAGCAGGTCCGGCAAATACTTCAAGTTTGTCAAAAAAAGTATAATGAGCTAGAACCCGAACAGCTGGAAGAACCCGAACACCGGAATATGAAACCCAGTAATAAGAAGTGTGAAACATACTAACACCTAAATATCCACCCACACTAAGGGTAAGGCCATCTACATTGAACAAATCGTCAACGATTCCATAAGTACCGCTGACTTCAATAGGAAATCCTCTGTATCCTAAACCGATTCCTACATTTAATCCAAAATCACCTTTTTCTAAACCTTGAGATTGAACTGATAGATTGAGCATTAAGAATGCTGCTAACAATAATAAGTACACTTTTTTCATAATCTATTTGTTTTTAATTAAAGGAACTCTTTAGTTGAAGGTTAGGCACAAGTTCCAATAATGCCATTGAGGTTGCAAATTTATAACTTTTTTATACAAAAACAAAATAAAAGTATAAAATTTCTGATATTTTTTTAAAATCAAAGAACTTTTTATAATTCATTCCTTTTATGTAAATTTGCTTGTTTTTAAAAATATTAAAATATGTTGAGAAAAATAGTCTTGTTTATTTTGTTAAGTATTTCTTTTAGTGCATTTTGCCAATCGAGGACCGATTCAATTCATATTGCTCATTATGATATTCATTTGAACATTTCAAATCTATCTCAACATCAAATTAATGGTTATACTATTTTATCTCTTGTTCCTAAAATTTCAGGAATAACAACTTTTAATCTGGATTTACAAGGACTTTCAGTGGACTCTGTTCACAAAAACAATATTTCAGTGCCATTTGTTTACAGTTCACCTCAAATTATGATTTCAACTCCAACACTAACACCTTTTGATACACAATATGTTAAAGTGTATTATCATGGGAATCCGATCGCTGATCCTTATTGGGGTGGTTTTTATTTTTCAGGATCTTATGCGTACAATATGGGCGTAGGAATGCAAAGTATTCCTCCTTCCTTTGGTAGATGCTGGTTTCCTTGTATAGATGACTTTAACGACAAAGCAACTTATGATCTATTCATAGAAACTGATTCAGATAAAATGGCTGTTTGCGGTGGTTTACTTACCAACACAGAAACACTAACTTCCGGAAATAAAATTTGGTCTTGGAGTTTAACGGATCCAATTCCTACTTATTTGGCATCAGTTGCAGTTGGACCTTATCAAGTTTATGCAGATACCGTTCATTCTGGAACTCAAATTATTCCCGTTGAAATCTACGGAAATGCTACCCAAATGAATTTAATTCCCGGTTCATTTCAAAATCTAAAAAAGGTAGTTCATGGTTTTATGGATCAATTTGGCCCTTATAGATGGCAAAAAGTGGGATACGTTTTAGTCCCATTTAATGGAGGCGCTATGGAACATGCGACAAATATCGGATATCCAAGTGGATCCGTAAATGGAACAACAACTGATCAATCCCTTTTTATTCACGAATTAGCCCATTCCTGGTTTGGAAATCTACTGACATGTACGGAGCCATCTACCATGTGGATCAATGAAGGATTTGCAAGATATGCTGAAATTGTTGCAGATGAATTTCTGGATACAACAGGGGTTACAGCTAAGGTTAATTTTAGAAATCTTCATCGCAGTGTTTTGAAAAATGCCCATGTTGACGATGGGGGCTACTATGCTTTAGATAATGTTCCTCAATCTGTTACTTATGGGACAACAACTTACGATAAAGGGGGAATTGTAGTTCATTCTTTAAGAAGTTATTTAGGTGATTCATTGTTTTTTAATGGTTTTAAAACTCTTTTTAATCAAAACCTTTATGGAAATATCAATTCAGAACAACTGATGAGCAAGCTTTCTCAAATTACCCATATCGATTTGACCGGTTTTTATAATGGATGGATTCATCAACCCGGATTTTTACATTTTTCTGTTGATTCAATAATTCCAATGAATCAACAAGATGGCTACATATTATCAATGAAACAAAAACTATTTCATGCTATCAATTTTGCTGATGATAATAAAGTAGATGTGGCATTTTATTCCAATTCAGGAGATTATAAACTAATTGAAAATGTGACATTTTCTGGAGAATCTGCTTATGTTCAGGTTTCTATTCCATTTCAACCCGATTTCTGGATTGTTGACCCTAACGAAAAATTGGCAGATGCGTTGATTGATTACGCTGTATCTGTTCCGCCGGTTAGTTTAATGAATTGTAATGATGCGTATTTTAAAATAAAATCGATCGTTTCTTCAGATACTTCAAGAGTCAGGGTTGAATATAATTTAGCATCTCCAGATCCGCTCAGAACTCAAAATCCGAATGTTTATAGAATTTCAAATCATCATTATTGGAAAATTGAGTTTTTAGAAAATCATATTACATCCGGAGAGTTTCATTTCAGGTATTCATCCAATGGGACCAATTCTCCTGATGCGGAATTGTTACAAGGGTATACTAAAGAAGATTTAATTATTTTATATCGAAGAAATGCCAATCAGGATTGGCAAATTGTTCCCTCAACAGTGACAGGGAATTCATACAACGGAACTTTAATAGTAAATCAAATTTTACCTGGGGAATATTTAGTAGCAGTTGGAAACGATCAATTAGGAATGGAAGATTCCAATTTTGAAAAGAAAATTGAGATTTATCCTAACCCAGCTACGAACACATTGTTTTATACTATTTACTATCAAATTTCTGAAGATACTTTTCTGGAAATTTATGATCAAAATTCAAAGTTGATTTATGAAACATCTATTCTAACAAATGTAGGACAGAGGGATATTTCATCGTTAAGTCCCGGAGTTTATGTTGTTGTATTTAAACAAAAAAATCAAAAAATAGAAACTTCAAAATTGACGATAATGAACTAATAGGTTCAGGGTTCAGGGTTCAAGGTTCAAGGTTCAAGGTTCAGGTTATCAATAATTTGTGCTGTAACTCTTTTACTTTTTACTTTTTACTTTTTACTTTTTACTTTTTACTTTTTACTTGTTACCTCTTACTTGTTACCTCAAATATCTCTTATCTCTTCACTCTTCACTCTTCACTCTTCACTCTTCACTCCTTAGTTCCAGTCCCAGCACAATCCTAGAATATCCTTCCATGGTACAGAGGCCATTTCAGCTATGGTTGGATTGCAGATTTCCCCTAGATAGCAGTAGATACTTTCCATGAATTCAGGATTCAATTGAATGGTTTGACGAATATTTCGATCATAAGTAAATGACATCACAATGGATGAGGTGATTACCCCAATTGCGATAGTTTTTGCCGAATTGGAGAATGTGTTTTCTAAAATTCCTTGCAAAAGAAATGACCCACATTTATCCTGAATGTAGTTTAAAGCTAAAGCAGTGGTTTTTTTGTTATACATTAAAACGGCAATTTCATTGGTAATTGATTGATCCGTTATATTTGATAGTAATATTTGATTATTTTTTAAATGGTTGAGTTCATTAAAAGTGAAAGGTTCATATTTTAATATCATATTGGATAGTTGAAAAATAGTTTCAATATCATCAATAAGTTCGGCACCCCTTTCAGAATATTCAATATCTGTGATGCCATAAGAATTGCCAAATCCTCTTTGAATATAAATATGAACATTATTTTCAGACAAATAGTGAATTTGTTCCAAAGATATGATTAGAGGAAGATTCTGATCTTCATTTTTGATAAAACCAACAGAGAAAGATTTCAATTGATCTTCAAAGTCAATCGATTGCAGTTTAGTTTGGTACATTTCATCAAAAGTAGTTGTCATACTTTGGCTCAAATATTTTAATCTATAATATTACAAATCACTTCTCTTTCGGTTTCCGAAACTTTAAGAATCTCAACTTTTACAAATGATTGGTGCATTAAATGCTCAATTTTCTCAGTCCATTCCATAAAGCAATACTGGTCACTATCCAGATAATCACGGAATCCAATTCCATAAACTTCTTCATCAGAATTAATTCTGTAAAAATCAAAATGATAAACAGGATCTCCGTTTTTCCTCCAATATTCGTTGATTATTGCAAAAGTAGGACTTGAAGTGACATTTTCAATTTCCAAGATTTTGCATAGTTCTTTTATTAATGTAGTTTTACCGGCTCCCATTTCTCCATAAAATCCAAAAATGCGATTGTACGAAAACTCTTTCAAGATCTTTTGTGCAGTTTCCTGTAAATTGTCTAAAGTTGTTATATATACGCTCATGTTAGAACTTGTCAATTAATTCATTTAATGGGGATTTTATTATTTTGTTGATGGTCATATGGTTATTTTTAGCAGATTGATTTAAAATATCTGCAAAATAGTAACCTACAGAACCTGAAATATTCCAGGAAATCTCTTCCTTTTTGTAGTAGTTCTTTTGATGAACAAAGAACTGATTAAAAGATTCAAATACCAAAGAATAAATTTCATTATGTTCAATATTTTTTATTAAAAAAGGAGGAATGGAAGATAGAAATTTTTGAGGTTGATTTTCTTTATACAATTTTGGGATAACCATTTCACGCGAGAGGTTGAAAAAAGTTTCAAATTCAGTAGCAACGGGTTTTGAAATTTCCTCTTTTAAGTAAGCTGTTAAAAAGATTTTTCCTAAATGGGAGCCACTCCCTTCATCACCCAAAATATACCCAAGGGATGGCGCTTTATCAATAATCTCTATTCCATCATAATAACAACTAGCAGCTCCTGTTCCTAAAATACCTACATATCCCGGTTGATCATCTATAAGTGCATGACAAACAGCTAATAAATCTGAATATACTGCAATTTGTGTGTCTGGAAATAATCTTATTAATATTTGGTGAATTCGATCTGCGTTGATTTTATTCAAACAGCCTGCGCCATAATATCGAATTTCATTAATATCTATATAATCAATATGTTGTAGTTGATTTACGAATTTTATAAATTGATTTTTAATAAAATCATCATCGACATAATTGACATTAATTCCATCACTCTGGAACTTATGAATATCATTATTCTGAGTTTTAAGAAAAAAATCAGTTTTAGTAGCTCCGCTGTCAATTAAAAGTTTCATGATAGATTATGAGATGATGGATTGTCTTAAAATTCCGGTTGGATTTTCCCTTTTATATTGAGAATTTTTAAATTTTTGAATAATAGGATGGGTTTCAAAACCGGTATCTCCTTTAAAATAAGATGCGAAAATTTGATCCCCTTCGTAGTAATTTGAAACGCCCAACTGATCACAGTCACTATTACTGATTCCTAATCCATCAACTGGAGTTGCATGAATACAAGATTCAAGTGCTTTGTATTGGAATTCGTTACAAGAAGAAAGTAAAAATTTTGACATATTGAATACTTCTGTTTTCCAAAGATTTTGGATAGGACCATAATCACCAACATCGCCATGTAGAGTCCAAAATCCGGTTAGATATTCAGTATAATTATCTGTGGAAACCACCAACCCTTTATTTAATTGGGCTAAATCATACAGAACGATCATTCTCATACGTGCTTTCATATTTCCTTGACGTAGTTTTGAAAGCATGGAATCATCAAACTGGATGAGCAATTTTTTATTCACATAAAAAATATCAGTTAAATCAAGATGCTCAAAATCGTGACAAAAGTGTTTTCCTACTTCTATTGATCTCTCAATTTCATCATGTTTATTAGTTTCAATAGTGATAGATCTGCCAATTAAAGGAATTTGAAGTTGATCACAAATGGGGCGAAGTAAAGCAGCACACAAAGCGCTATCGATACCTCCGGAAATTCCCAAAACCAATGATTTTAAATGATGATCAATGATGTATTTACGTGTGTTTTCTTGAATAGAAACTACTGCTTTCTCTATATCAGAGGTTGAGTTTAAAAATGGAAAGTATGAATTATCAGGCGTTTTCATATTGTTTTAAAGTAAACGAATAACCTGCAAAGGTACAAAAAAATGGTAAATGTAAAACCTTAATTAGTTTTTTTTTGTATCTTTGCGAGTTAAACTAAATGAATGAAAGCGATTATTGATCAAACTTGGGAAGATAGAACTTTACTTCAAAAAGAAGAAGTAAAAGAGGCCATTAAAAAAGCGATTGATTTATTAGATAAAGGTGAAATTCGAGTTGCTGAAAAAATTGATAATCAGTGGATTGTCAATGAATGGGTCAAAAAAGCTGTGTTGTTATTTTTTTCAATTTCAGACAATAAAACAATAAAATCTGGTCCTTTTGAATTTTACGATAAAATACCTCTAAAAAGTAATTTTGAGGAACTTAAAGTTAGAGTTGTCCCTCAAGCGATTGCAAGGTATGGTTCCTATATTGCCCCAAATGTAGTTTTAATGCCCTCTTATGTCAATATTGGAGCTTATGTGGATTCAGGTACAATGGTTGACACATGGGCAACGGTTGGATCGTGTGCTCAAATTGGGAAAAATGTACATTTAAGTG
>Ga0209099_1004134_pt1 | contig 11241 bp, 2 predicted proteins | sample AD_JPNHW2_MetaG_FD_184430 | JGI IMG/M metagenome (GOLD analysis project Ga0209099, IMG submission 184430) | Active sludge microbial communities of municipal wastewater-treating anaerobic digesters from Japan - AD_JPNHW2_MetaG (SPAdes) (version 2) | ecosystem: Engineered > Bioreactor > Anaerobic >...
CACCCTATATACTCCCGGCTCTGTCTGGGGACCGAAACTGATCGGGAATCCTGTACCGGGAATAGGAGAGCCGACATTCGTCAGACTGTCGCGTCTTAACTGATAAAAAATTCCGGTTTGTGAACCCGAAAGAGTGATCTCCGTCCCCGGACAAATGATTCCCAACGGACTCATGTCAAAAATTTCCGGAGCAGGGTGAATGGTGACTGTCCCGCTCATAAGATTGGAACAACCTGTCACCGGATCCGTGGCTACCGCATGATACACGCCGGTATCATACTGAAAACCGAAACTTAATAAACCGAAAAGTCCCGTGCCGGTTTGGGTGGCAACAGTATCACTGTTATTATGAATGAGGTTGTACACGATGCCGGCTTGGGAACCATTCAGGAAAACCTCTGTCCCGGGGCAGGTGTCTCCGGATGGAACTACCAAATAAACCAAAGGAAGAGGATGGACGTTTATAATAGCATTGCCGTTCATCATCTTGGTTAAAACGGTAGAGGAGTTTTTCCCTATTATGGTATAGATACCAGGGGTTATAAATGTGCCGAAAGACAATGAGTCGCCTGTTCCGGCAAGAATTGCAATACTGTCGTTGTTTCTTCTTAAAACATAGTCAATACTCGGCTCGGAACCATCCAGGCCGATCTCTTTTCCCGGGTCACCGACACACAAATCTCCTCCTCCGAATACGTTGAAAATAGCCGGGTAAGGATTGATGATGATGGCGACACTGCCGTTCATCATGCTGGCACAACCGGTGGTGGCATTATGAGCGATAACAGTGTAGTTCCCTGCCAATGTCTGATTCCCGAACGAGATTGGATTTCCTGTTCCGGGTATGCCTGGCGCCGGCGTTATGGTGTCGGTTTCGTGTATGAGACGGTACATGACTCCCGACTCAGATCCGGAGAGACCAACCGGTACTCCTATGCCCCCGGAAGGATAAGAACCACCACCTGTCACGTTGAATGTTAACGGTAGTGGCAGGATTGAAACCATGGTTGAATCTGACATCATGGCTTGGCATCCTGTGGTGATTATCGTTCCTTTGACTTTGTATGTTCCCGCAACGGTTTGGTCGCCAAATGAGATGGGCCCTCCGGTGCCATTGACAGGCGATCCGGTCAGGCTGCCGTTCCGATAAAGTTGATAGGACACCCCTGCCTGGGAACCCGGTAAACCAACAGGTACACCCGGTCCGCCAGAACAATAGGAACCGCCTCCGCTGACCACAAAGAGGGTGGGTAAGGGGTTTACTAATACATTGGCAGTCGCGGTGGCAGTGTTATATCCGTCATTTACCGTGACCGTGTAGGTGGTCGTGACTTGTGGGCTGACTATGGGATTCTGTTCTGTTGAACTCCAGAGCGGAGTACCGGGAGGAGTACAAATCCATGAATAGGTGTAAGCGCCGCTTCCACCATCTCCGGTAGCAGTGAGTTGGGTTGATTGTCCGTAGCAAATGACATTCGGGTTGACAGAGGCGCTCACACTAAGAGGATCGCCACTAAGCACGACGTTCACTTGATCGGATTTTGAACAGCCTTTGCTGTCGGTAACTAACAGTGTGAACAGGGTATTCGTATACAGGTTCGTGGTGAGGGGTGTTAGTGTCCCTTGACCGGAGGCGATGGAGGATATCGGCGTCCATTGATAAGCATGGATACCCGTCCCTCCGCTGGAACTTCCCGATAATGAGGTTGAGGTGCCATTGGGGATCGTCTGGTCAGGCCCCGCTTCAGCAACAGGTAATGGGTTGATGACGATTAGCGCCGATCCGGTCATGTCACGGACACAGTTCGTCGCATCGACCTCTGCTGTCACGGTATAAGTGCCGGCGGCTGTTTTATTCCCGAAAGAGATCATGCTGCCCGTACCCACTACAGGAGAACCATCTGCAATTCCGTCGTGATACAACTGGTAGGTGATCCCTGTTTCCGAACCGGTCAGATCGACAGGCAACCCCGTGCCTCCGGAACAATATTCCCCTCCCCCCTGAACAGTATACAAGACAGGGAGCGGATTTACCGTGACCGGGTAGTTAAAGGCAGGATTGGCTGTACATCCGTTTAAGTTGGTATAAATCACCGATACCGTTTGATTCCCGGGATTGTCCCAGGTTATCACGACACTGTTTGAACTATTGGTGCCTCCGGCAGTGATTGTCCCTCCCGGGGAAATATTCCACAGGTAATTATTCATGCCAGACTGGGTGGTATATACATTGTTTCCTGTCCCTTGGCATACACCGGCCGGTCCGCTGATGGATGGGGAAGGCAATGGATGAACGGTCACATTATAGCTGGTGGCAGAGGTGGCCTGGCATCCGGCCGGATTCGTATAGTTGACACTGATCGTTTGCGGACCTGGTGTATTCCAGGTAACCGTGACGGTTTCGGTATTAGCCCCCGAAGTGATTGTCCCGCCACCCGAAATGACCCATGTATAGCTCGTCATGCCGGGTTCTGTATGATAAATGGCGCCACTGGCTCCTGCACATAAAACGGCAGGGCCTGTTATATTCGGAATCGGTCTGGCGTTGACGTTGACATTGATAACTGTCGGATCAGCTACGGGACATCCGTTTTGGTTGTAAGAAACACTTACACTTTGTGCTCCCGGACCACCCCAGGATACGGTGATGGCATTGGTCCCGGCTCCGGAAGTGATCATTCCGCCCGGGGAGACTTGCCATTGATAGTTGCTCATCCCTGCGTCGGTAGTATAAACATGGCCGGTAGAATTCTCACAAACCTGGAGCGGACCATTCAGCGCAGGAATGGGGATGACGTTGACAGTGACCGGGGAACAAACCGGGACAACGGCTGTACATCCGTCTGTATTTACATAATTTACACAAATGGATTGACTGCCTGGTGTGTTCCAGGTCACGGTGATGGTGTTGGTTCCTTCACCTGCGGTGATCTCACCTCCTGATGAAACGGACCATTGGTAATTGGTCATGCCGGGTTCCGTATAATAAATGTTGCCGGAATATCCTGCACATGCTGATGAGGGACCCGTGATACCGGGTGTAGGAAGCGGCTTAACAGTGATCACTGCGATGGAATTGCTACCGCTGCATCCTGCGATGGATGGAGTGATGGTATAAGTGACGGTGCCCGGGATGGTCAGGGTACTGGTGATGGTGGATGCGGCGATAGACGTGCCGTTCCCTGACGGCGTGTAACCCGAAAGACCGGAAGCAGGGTTGGCAACGGTGGTCCAGGAATAAGTTACATTACCGATGCCGGTGGAGGAAGAAGACAGGTCGATGGCTTGTGATGATGTTCCTGAACAAATCGTCTGCGTCGGTGGCGTGGTCGTGGCTGTGGCGACTGGTTGCACATAAACCAGGTAGTGGATGGTGTCACCGGAGCATGAGTTGGCTTCCGGTGTGATGACGTACCTCACCGTGCCGTAAGAGGTACCTGTATTTTGCAGGGTGTTGGATATGGGTGTACCGCTGGCGCTGGTGTTGCCGGAGATGTTCCCCGACACTACGGTCGAATTCCAGGTATAGGTGGTGTTCGCGACGTTAGCGGTTAACACGATATTCGTGTTGGTATTTGAACAGATGACCTTACTCTTGGGAGTTACTGTCATCGCAGGTCGTGGATTTACATTCACCAGGTAGTTTGTCGGAGTGCTTTCACAGCCTGCGGCTGTTGCGGTGATCGTAAAAGTGATGACTCCGGCGGTGTTGCCCGTATTGACCGGCGTGAAGGAGGCGATGTTCGATGTGTTGCCGCTTCCAGGGAACCCTGTTATGGGATCCGTTGTGGTAGCATCCCATGAGAAGGTGGAATTCGTTACGCTGGAGGAAAGATTGATGTTTTGCGTGGCAGAACCGGAACAGACAGTCATGGGGGAAACGGGGGAGGCAGTCACCGTTGGTTTCGGCTTGACCGTGATCTCGACACTCAGTGTTTGCCCCAGACATCCGTTTGCACTTGATGTCACAGAGTACCTGACCAGCGCGTCTGTCGTCCCGGTATTGGTTAATGCCTGTGCAATGGTGGATCCGCTTCCCGAAGATCCGCCGTTCACGTTGCCTGAAATCACGGAATAGATCCAGGAAAATGTAGTTCCGGTGATGTTGCTGGTGAGTAAGATGTCGGTTGAATTCCCCGAACAGATCTCCTGTGAGGATGGAGTGGCGGTTATTTCCGGAACAGGCTTCACCACGATGGTATAATCGGCAGGGTTTCCCGGACATGTGATTCCCGGGAAAGTAGAAGTCGGGACGATATGATAGGTGACGGTTCCGTTCGTGATGGTGTTGTTGTTGATCGTTTGGACCGGGATGGTGCTTGTCCCTGAAGGAGAATATCCTGTTATTCCCGGTGTGGGGGAGGCTGTCCAGGAAAAAGTGACGTTGGGATCGAGATTTGAAGTCAGGGTCACCGGGGTGGATGGACTTCCCGAACACACTGTTTGTGTCAGGGGACTGTTGCTTATTGCCGGTGCGGGGTTGATGGTGATCGCCGCAATATTGGTTGTTCCGGAGCAACCGGCGAGGGAAGGAGTGATGGTATAAGTGACGGTCCCTGATATTGTCAGTGTGCTGTTGATGACGGATCCGGCGATGGTCGTTCCATTCCCTGCCGGGGTGTAACCCGTGAGGCCGGAAACCGGGTTGGTGATCGTCGTCCATGAGAAGGAGACATTACCGATACCGGTAACAGACGAAGAGAGGTTGATGGCTTGCGATGATGACCCGGAACAAATCGTCTGCGCGGCCGGAGTGGCTGTTAGGGTTGGGATTGGTTGTACATAAACAAGGTAATGGATGGTGTCGCCGGAGCATGAGTTGGCTTCCGGAGTGATGACGTACCGGACAGTACCGTACGTGCTGCCTGTATTTTGCAATGTGTTGGAGATCGGTGTGCCGCTGCCGTTGTTGTTGCCGGAGATGCTCCCCGACAGTACGGCCGAATTCCAGGTATAGGTGGTGTTCGAGACGTTAGAGGTTAACACGATATTCGTGTTGGTATTTGAACAGATGACCTTGCTCTTGGGTGTTACATTCATCACAGGGCGTGGGTTTACATTCACCAGGTAGGTCGCCGGAACGCTCTCGCAGCCTGATGCGGTGGCTGTAATCACAAACGTAATGACCCCGGCGGTGTTGGACGTGTTGACCGGCGTGAAGGAGGCAATGTCAGAGGTGTTGCCGCCAGCCGGGAACCCTGTTATGGGATCAGTGGTGGAAGCTGTCCACGAGAAAGTGGAATTTGTAACACTGGAGAAAAGGTTGATGCTTTGTGTGGCAGAGCCGGAACAGACGGTCATCGGGGAAACGGGGGAGGCGGTTACCGTTGGCTTCGGCTTGACCGTGATCTCGACGTTCAATGTTTGACTCAGACATCCGTTTGCACTTGATGTCACCACGTACCTGACAACGGCGTTGGTTGTTCCTGCATTGGTCAGTACCTGTGCAATGGTGGATCCGCTTCCTGAAGATCCTCCGGTCACGCTTCCTGAAAGAACTGAATAGGTCCAGGAAAAGGTGGAATTGGTGATGTTGCTTGTTAATAAGATGTTGGTTGGATTCCCCGAACAGATTTCCTGCGTGGACGGAGTGGCAGTGATTTCCGGAATGGGTTTTACAACGATGGTATAATCGGCAGGTGTTCCCTGACAGGTGATCCCCGGGAAAGCAGAAGTCGGGATGATATGATAGGTGACGGTCCCGTTCGTGGTGGTGCCGTTGTTGATTGTTTGGACCGGAATAGTGTTTGTCCCGGAGGAGGAATATCCTGTTATTCCCGGGGTGGCGGAAGCTGTCCATGAAAAAGTGACGTTGGGATCAAGATTCGACGTCAAGGTCACCGGAGAAGTGGGACTCCCAGAGCACACTGTTTGTGTCAGAGAGGCGTTATTCACCATCGGAGCCGGGTTTATGGTGATTGTCGCAGTATTGGCGGTGCCGATGCATCCTGCGATAGAGGGAGTGATGGTATACGTGACGGTACCCGGGGTGGTAAGGGTGCTGGTGATCGTGGATGCGGCGATAGCCAAACCATTCCCTGCCGGAGTGTAGCCCGAAAGACCGGAAGCAGGGTTGGCGACTGTGGTCCACGAGAAGGTTACATTGCCGATGCCGGTGGAGGGGGAAGACAGGTTGATGGCTTGCGATGATGTTCCCGAACAAATCGTCTGCGTTGGTGGCGTAGCCGTGACTGTGGCGACGGGTTGCACATAAACCAGGTAGTGGATGGTGTCACCGGGGCATGAGTTGGCTTCCGGTGTGATGACGTACCGTACAATTCCGTATGTGCTGCCTGTATTTTGCAAGGTGTTGGAGATCGGTGTGCCGCTGCCGTTGGTGTTGCCGGAGATGCTCCCCGATACTACCGTCGAATTCCAGATAAAGGTGGTATTGGCGACGTTAGCGGTTAAAACGATATTTGTGTTGGTATTTGAACAGATGACTTTACTCTTCGGAGTAACCGCCATCACAGGGCTTGGATTGACATTCACCAGGTAGGTCGTCTGAACGCTCTCACAGCCTGCGGCCGTCGCGGTGATCGTAAAAGTGATGACCCCGGCGGTGTTGGCCGTATTGATTGGCGTGAAGGAGGGGATGTCCAATGTGTTGCCGCTAACCGGGAATCCTGTAATGGGATCCGTAGTGGCAGCCGCCCAGGAGAAGGTCGAACCTGTTACACTGGAGGATAAATGGATAGTTTGCGTGGAAGAACCGGAACAAACAGTTTGAGGAGACAGGGGAGAGACAGTAACCACGGGAATGGGGTTGACCGTGATAATATGGGTAAACGGATTTCCCTCACAGTTGCCTACCGAAGGGGTAATAGTGTAAGTGATTGTTCCCGGAGATATGCCTGCATTGGCAGGGGTCATGGAAGGAATACTATTGCCGCTTCCGGCTGCGACAAACCCGGTAATCCCGGTTGATGCAGTGACAGTCCATGAATAGGTGGTTCCGGGCGTAATGGACGAAGAAAAGTTTACGATGGAAGTCGGTTTCCCCGAACATACTGATTGGGTGGCCGGAGTGGCGGAAGCGACGGGGAGGGGATTGACGATTAATGGCGTGTCGCTTGAACCTGTCCCGCATTCATTGGCGGCAGAGGCGGTAATGATGTACGAACCGGGATTAGGATAACCAATTGTGCCTGGAGGATTGGCGGTAGTCGACCCGGGGGTGCCTCCCGGAAAACTCCAAAAATAGGTAAGTGAGTCGGTCCCGTAACAGGAATAAAAGGTGGCTAAGGGAGAAACGGATTCTCCGGCACAGATAGGAGTAGTGGTGGTCTCGTCAATTTCAATGGTCGGGATTGATTTAACAGTAATGTCATGGTACGTTGTTACAATGCCGCAAGCTCCGTTGACTTCCAGCTTGAGCCGGTAAATCCCCGGATTGTTGAAAATAACAAAAGGATTTTTTGTGGTGGTATTGGAGATTACAAAAGAAGAACTATTCGGTGGACATTTCGCCGATCCTGTGTAGTTGGAAACACTCCACGTGTAGGAAATAGTACTACAAGGATCAGTCGAGGTGGAGGTGTTGTTCGTCTGAACCCTCAGTGGCGCACATCCCGATTCTTTATCTACAGTAAAAGAGGCTTCCGGCGGTTGTGAGATACATATGGTTTTCGTGATCGGGACCGACGTACATCCCGAATTGGTGGTTAGCGTTATGGAATACGTCTTAACCTCGTGAAACTGAACAGTCAGCGCCTGTTGCGTCAACCCTCCGCTTACTATAGTGTAGGATGAAGGGGTGATAACCCAATGATAATTAAGGGTATAGCTGCATTGATTAGATCCCGGACTGATGAACCCGGGTGCGACGGTGGTGGAGGTAAGCACGACATTTGTGTTGATACAACCCGGCATCGGGTTGATGGAAAAATCAGAAACCGGATCCTCGTTAATCTGGATGGGATCAATCATGCTGTTTGAGGTCCCGCAGGGATTGGACATGGTGCATTTTATCGAATAGGAATTCTGGGACCCTGACTGAGCCGTATGTCCGCAGGAACCATCCGTATATACATGGGTGACTAAAGTCGGAGGTGGCTGAGAATAGACCTCATTGGGAGAACCATCATCATACATGATGGTATAAGTGGTTCCGGGAGAATTGTTGGCAGTGCTGGGTGTGAAACCAAAGCTGATGGATTTGGGAACTCCGCATAATCCGACTGTATTCCCTGGATTGTCCAGACCTCCTACAGGATTGGACCCGTTAAAAAAGTAATAGGTCTGTGTCGAAGTACATTGCGCATTCATGACTGTCAGGACGACCGCGAAATTTCCAATGGACGTATAGGCATGTGAAGTCCCGGTTGGTAATACCGTACTGTCATAGGGGGCTGAACCGTCTCCCCAGTCAATGTGATAATGTGTATTGGTCAAAATCGTCGTGGATGTATTGTCGATCAACAGGGTGTCTGTGATATTTGATCCGGATACACAATGCTTCCATGGATCAAAGTTGAGGTCCTGAATGGAAGCATCCGGTACTTGTAAAACCGTTATCGTGTGCATGGTGGTGGAGGAACAACCGTTTACAGTTACCGTAAGTTGAACATTAAAAGTCTGATTTCCATTGCCATGGCTTGTAAAGGTGTGGGTGGGGTTTTGAAGTATGCTGGTATTCCATGATCCACTTCCGGGGTCTCCGAAATTCCAGAAATAGGAATAATTGGGTCCTGCCGGACCTTGGAAGGAAACAGGTGTGTTTCCACACATAAAATTCGGGGAGAAAGTAAACGCTGACGAGGGAAGCGGGTTGACCTTCACCAGAACACTCGATGTGTCCCCGGCACAAGGCCCTGAAGTGACCGTAACCGTATAACGGATACTTGCCGGCGGTGTGGCGACAGGGTTGATAATGGATGGATTCGAAAGATAAGTCGCCGGACTCCATGAATAAGTCCAGGCTGTATCACCGCCATTTACGCTCAATTGGGATGAATCCCCTACGCAAATCGTGGATGGGATGGCCCTTGCGGAAATTTGACAAGGTTGCCCGAATCCGCTTACTGAAGCAAAAACAAAGAAGAGCACTGCTATGATAAGAGTAAATCTTGTTTTTGAATGGCTAAATGATTGACGGTGAACATTTCTTGGAGAATCGGATAAAGAGTTCATGAAGATTACTTTTAGTATAACTTTTTCTTTTTATAAAATGCTGATGGACTGGCTGCAATTCCAAAACATCAGCATTGATAACCTTTTTGCAGAGGCCGGATGAGCTGAAGAACTGATATGAATGGTAATATGATGCATCGCTGTTCTCGGGAGACCGGACAATATGTCCGGAAAAAATCGGTAGTTGGTTGTAGTTAAAATTAGATTTCGGATCGAAAGGCTTAATGCGTTTTTTTACAGGTAATTAACTTGATGGATTTACGATGACGGGGAAAATAATTATTGATAATCAAAAAGATAAAAAATGTTATGTCCATCAGTAAAAATAAATAAAAATCCATCACAAATCTTCAATAATCTTAAAATAATAAAGAACGCAAGTCAATCTGACTGCGAAAAATAGGAGGGCTGATAATAATATGAGAATGAATTTGATAGTGTTCCCTGTTGCAATAAAAACAGGAAAATGTTAGGGAAAATCTGTGTGTATTATAATAAAAAAAGATAATCCCGAGAGATTAGTGTCATCACGGAGTGTGACGCTTCTTCCCGGAAATTCAGGAAAATTTTCTTTGGTACAAAAAAATTTTTTTGATAAGGAATTTTTACGGGGACCGTTTCTTCTGAAAAAAAGTGACGGAACTGAGCATGCCTGGCGTTATGAAACAAGCGACTGTAGCGTGGTATCGGAGAGGATGTCCCACGTGGTGTCACGGATCTGCTTGAAGACTTTCCTGATTTGGCACTGCTCTTCGTCTTTGCAGAATTCACAAGGTTGATACGCTTTTTCGGAGATACAGTACATCATGGCAATCGTGCCTTCAAAATGGCGGATGATGGTCACTAATTTGATATCCTTCGGATCCCGGATCAGGAAATACCCGCCCGACTTGCCCAGCCGGCTTCCGACGAGTCCCAGTTTCTTTAGCTCCTGCAAAATGTTCTCCAGAAACCGTTGCGGCAGATTCTCGTTCTTCGCGATATCACTGATCAGGATCGCTCCTTTGCCATATTCCTTAGCCAGATTGGTCAACGCAAGAATGGCATACTGCGTCTTTTTATTAAGGACCATCATCCCTTTTTACTTATTTCATTCAACTTTTTTACGTCATTTACCCTGATCTTCTTGCTATCCAGCGTGATAATCCCTTCTTTATTGAATTTTGAAAGGGTCGTGATTACGTTCTCATGCGAACAGGCGGCAAATTCTGCGAGCTCTTTCCGGGTAATGATGAACTGCTCCGGATCATGCAGGTAAACATCATTCCAAAGGTATAACAAAACATCGGCAATACGGCCGTTGACCTGGTTATGTGCCAGACTGATGAAATTGAAGATGGATGCCTGAAACATCTCCATGGTTTGCTCACACATCGACAAAACAAAATCGGCATGCTTCGAAGCCAGGTTACGCAAAGCCTTGCTGTCAATCAGGCAAATATCGCAGGCTTCCATCGCCACCAACGAAAAAATGTTGGTCTCCTTGAAGAACAGGTTGGCAGCCCCCAGTAATTTGGGACCTCTGACAATCGTCATGATGTAATTCTTTCCGGAGTTGTACTGATAACTGAATTTGACAACCCCCTTGTGAAGAAAAACCAGGTGGAATGATTTTGCCCCCTGCTTGATGATGGTTTCTCCCTTCTCAAACTTTAATTGAACCGATGTTCGGCGAATCAACTCGAAATCGGCGGCCGTCATGTGATGCAACGATATCGACCTGAAAACACATTGCTGACAATCGTAAAGTTGGCGGGTTTCTTCGATCATGGATGGCAGATATTAAAGAATAGATAGCAGATATTCGATGCAAATGTACACTAATACGGTAAACATTATGTATATTTTGTAAAAAGTTTATTTCTGGAAATTCTCAAAGTCACCATTTGCGGTGAATATGGGAAAGACGGGTCGATTAAAGCAAGAAATGAGGGGCTGTTTATCGGATAGGTTAATCCAACTCTCCGTATCCTACGGTGAATGCATAATGCAATTGCATTCCCAGGTAATACAACATGGACCGGAAATTGGTCAAACCGGAAACTTTCGTAAAAGGAACCTTCCCTGACTTTTCACAATTGTCGATGATCCCTTTCGCGTATTTGTTGA
>Ga0209099_1004135_pt1 | contig 11241 bp, 11 predicted proteins | sample AD_JPNHW2_MetaG_FD_184430 | JGI IMG/M metagenome (GOLD analysis project Ga0209099, IMG submission 184430) | Active sludge microbial communities of municipal wastewater-treating anaerobic digesters from Japan - AD_JPNHW2_MetaG (SPAdes) (version 2) | ecosystem: Engineered > Bioreactor > Anaerobic...
AAGTGAAAGCACAACGCTCCATACATTTTCTTTTGGGCGGCGACCTGAATTTCAAATTGTGGAACCGGCCCTTTAAATTTGTTGGTGAGGTTTATTATAAGATACTGGACAAGCTTATTCCGTATGAGATAGACAATGTGCGGCTGCGCTATTTTGCCAATAACAGCGGAAAGGGATATGCCTATGGCCTTGACCTTAAGATAAACGGCGAGTTTGTGAAAGGCGATGAATCGTGGCTGGGCATTTCGCTGATGCGCACCCGCGAAAAGATTATTGGAGAAACATTCACCGATTATTACAATGCCGGCGGAGAAAAAATCATTTTTGGCTATACCGCCGATAATGTAGTCGTGGACAGTGTGGTGCGCCAGCCGGGCTATATTCCCAGACCCACCGATCAATTGCTGAATATTAATATCTTTTTTCAAGACCATTTTCCGCGATGGCCTACCTTTAAAATGCACCTGAACATGGTATATTCCAGCCCGCTGCCTTTTGGTCCTCCCGAACATAAAAGATACCTGGATACCTTGCGTATGCCGGCCTATTTCAGAGTGGACATCGGCTTTTCAAAATCCATCATTGACGAAAGCACCATCCTAAGAAAGAAAAATCCTTTCCGTTTTATAAAATCATTATGGATCTCGGGCGAAGTTTTCAACCTCCTCGGGCGCATGAACACGGTTTCGTACTTATGGGTAAAAGACGTGAACAACAGGCAGTACGCGGTACCTAACGAGCTCACCAAAAGACTGTTCAATATTAAGTTGGTGGCAAAATTTTAAATGCCGCTGTCAGCATAAGGCGTAGTTTAATAGTTATGATTGTAGGTTTTATAAGGGACTTCAATTATAAGCAAAATGCCGGGAAACATTCACTAACTCGGGCCTTCCCCAAAAAAACATTGGACAAAAAGCCACTCTTTGCCTGGACAAAAAGATGAAACCGATAAGGAAACGTCAAAAATAAGCAAAACAAAAAAAGGTCCGGTACCTGACCGGATTTTGCCAATTATCGGCAAATAAAAATATCCTGAGGGTATAAATTTTTGAACGGGTGATTTTTGTACCACTCCACAAAATCAGTATAGCTTTTTTTATTATCCTCAAACCATCGCTGAAACTCAAACATATTGCACTTAATCATAAGCCATTGGTTGTAACTGTAATAATGTCCTGCATCCAGCACCTGTTTTTCAAAATCGAAGAGCGAAAACCGGAAGCGGAGATTATATTTTTGCTCAAACCAGGTTTTGATAAATGCCTCTCTCACGGCGCTTACAGCATCGATTCCCGCCTTTAGTTTTTTATCTTTGAGAGAAAGGCCTGCCTTCTGAAAAGTGTGGCTTAGCGCCTGGCAAAAATCTTTGACGCTATCGGGCACCAGGAATTTTCCTGAACTATTAGCGGAGAACTTCAGAATCACAGTGCTGTCAGGGCTCAGATGAATACTTTTTCCCAGCAGGGTGCAGAACAATTTATTGATTTCGGCCACCTGAGCGGTATTTCTGGTAAGGTTGAGGTAAATTTCGCTATACAATAGGGCGGGAATCCGGTTTGCAGAGTCGGAATAAAACCTGGCCAGGTGATAATAATTGTCGGCATAGGAAGGGTCCTTTGCCAATCCGTCCAGCCAATAGGTGTGCGCTACTTTATAATTCTTCTTGGCATATTCCAGCACGCCGCATTCCATACTCAGGTCGGCAGCTTTGGGAAAACGCAGCATCCCTGTTTTAAAAACTGCCATGGCCGAATCGGGTTTGCCCGACATATCATAGGCATCGCCCATCAACTGAAAAAACTGGCTATTGATATCGGTTCTTTGAATCACCGAGTCGAGGGTGACTATACAGGAAGGATAATTTTTCATGGAGAAATACGACAGGGCTATCTCGTATGAAAAAAGGGAATTATTGGGTGCCAGGGCCCTGCCTTTTTTATACTGGACAATGGCTTCGCCATAGCTCCCCTGGTCAAAGAGTCTCATCCCCTGCTTTGCATATTCAACGGCTTCTGGTGATGTGGCATTTTGCGAATATGAAAAAGAAATAACATAAACCAGCAAAATCCATGGAATAATTATGTTTTTCATTGCTTTGAACTTAGAATAAATTTGGTTTTTTGACCATCTTAATAACGCTTTTCGGGAAATTTATTTTCACGATTGTAAAATAAAATTAAAAATCGAGTTCTTCCTGATACTCATCCTGTCGTGATATTTTCTTTTTGGGTTTAATTCCTTTGCTGAACTTATAAGAAACACCAAAAAACAGCACCCGTGAATCGCTCCAGCGGTTAAAGTCTGAATAATAATCAGTGGCATAGGTGATCACTTCGGATTTTCGTGTATTGAACACATCGCTAAGGCGTAGCGTAAAAGTTAGTGCGTTTTTAAAGAAATCTTTTTTCAGGCCGATATCAAAATTATAGTTCGCCAGCCGTTTACCCTGTGCATCGGAGCCGCCCATGCCCCCCGGTCCCCATCCGCGGCTTTGAGCCGTTATCTGCGAAGAGTTGTAATTAAAACCAAGCTGTACATCAAAGGATTTCCAAAAAGTCATGGAAGAATTGATCTTGGTTGTCCAACTCGGGTGTATAGCATTGAAGCCCTCAATGGTTGATTCCCCGTAATATTTTGTTCCGAACAGGCTGAAATTAGCGTTGATCTTCCACCACTTAAAGATGCCTTGTGTATAAATAAATTCAAGCCCGAACGAACTTCCTTTATCAAGATTCTGGTAGGAAGTAAATGTCATTCCGCTGTCCAGTATATTGAGCACCCGGGTAATCATATTGTTGGTTTCACGGTAAAACAAGGTCGTATTAAAAGATGTTTCTTTAAAACTTATCAGGTGTCCGAGTTCGAAAGAGTTGGTAAACTCAGGTTTCAGGTAGGGATTCCCTGCCGACAAATTCATCGGGTCGGAATAATCGATAAAAGGATTGAGGTTGCCCGAGCGGGGGCGGTTGACCCTGCGGCTGTAGCTGATCTGTATGGCGTGGCGGTCGGTAAATTCATATTTTAAATGTATCGTTGGAAACAGATTAAAATAATCACTTTTGTAGGTCGAATCCATGGTCTGCTGGTCAGAAACAGTGATGGCGTTCTCGTAACGTAGGCCAAGCTGAAACTTGAATTTTTTGATATTATTGGCATAGATCAGATATGCCGAATGAAGTTGCTGCGTATTTTCAAATATGTTGCTGGGCATGGAATCATACTGCAGAATGCCGGCACTGTCCTGGTAAAAAGACTGATAATCCTCGTAATTTGAGCGGTACTGGTATTTGTATCCTGTTTCTATCCTGCCCCATTTATCCATCTGATGGACATAATCTACCTGGCCGTATAAGCGAATATTTTTTTCATCGGAGATATTTCTTTGCACCCATGCCGGCTCTGAGCTTGGAGTCATGTCGGTGTTATAATAGGTTGTAGTGATGTTCGTTTCATCATCCGAAGGCGTATTGGAATAAAAAAAACTGGCCGTCAGTTCGCGCCCTTTTTTATTGAAAGTCATTTTATAATCGAGGCCAAGCTCATATCCTCCATGCGATCCGGCCATATTGTTCTGCCGGTTATAATAACTTGTCAGCAGGCTGTCGTAATCTAAATTATAGTATTCAGTAAAATTGTCAGGATTGTAACGCCGGATGTTATATTCACCATATACGGATAAGGTATTTTTACTATTAATAAAATAATCAGCCCCCAGCTTGATATTGCCAAACTTGCCCTGTCGTTTTGATTCAGACAACTGTTTATAGTAATAGGTCGAATCATTTTGGTAAACTTCGCGGTAAGAATTGGTATAGGATTTCATGCCGAAGATACGTCCGTCGAGGTTTGTATAAATATTGAATTTTTTAACATTATATCCAAAATTCAGCGACCCGGTATATTTCCCCCCTGTTCCCACGTTGGCTGAGATCATGCCATAATAACCGGCTTCTTTTTTTCGTTTTGTAACGATATTGATGATGCCCGACATGCCGTCAGGGTCGTAGCGTGCCGAAGGGTTTGTAACGATCTCCACTTTTTCGATCATGCTGGCGGGCATCTGATCGAGGCTGGTGAGGCCCGAAGGGCGCCCGTCAATAAATATGGTCACATTCTGCGAACCCCGTAAACTTACGTTTCCTTCAATATCAACATCTACAGAAGGTATCGTCTGCATGATATCCAGGGCAGTGCCCCCCGAGGTCAGCAGGTTCTTATCAACGTTGATCACTTTTTTATCGAGATTATATTCAACCTGGTCTTTCTGGCCTGTGATGGTGACCGCATCAAGGTTTGTTGCCGCATTTTCGAGAAAAACGGTATGGATATTCACGTAAGTGTTATTATCATCGATGTTGACATTTGATATTGTCTGAACGCCATATCCTATAAAATTTACTTTAATATAATAATTTCCGTAGGGCACATTATCAATGGTAAATCTCCCTTTGGCATTGGTGAGCGCACCGTTCACCATGGACGAATCGGAATTTTTGCAAACAATTACATTGGCAAACTCCACGGGGGCGCCCGTATTTTTGTCGTGCACTATTCCCGTTACAACTCCTTTAGAAACAGTAGCATTTCCATTTTTTGGTGCAGAATTTTTTTGAGCTGCAACAAATAGCGTTACCATCAATAAAGATATAGTAATAAAAACCGCTCTCTTCATTCTCTTCTTTTGTAGTACTAAAAAAAACCGGCCCTTCAGGAAAACCGTCCAGGCCGGCTTGGGTTAGGAAAAATTATTTTTTGTCATGCTGACAGCCGCTATTCGGACTGCCGGCTTTGTCCTTACAAGAACCTTGTCCTTGTTGCTGACAGCCACTTCCCTTGCCCTGTTGCGGACAACAACTTCCCTGGCTCTTTTGCATACCGCAACCAGCGGGGGAATGCTGACCATTAGCACAACCCTGTCTGTCCTTACCCTTGTCCATGCCGCAACCTGCGCCCGAATGCTGGCCCATGCCACGACCCATGTTCTCTCCTGATTCGCAACCTTTTCCTTTGTTTTTTGCGTGTTTCATGTCGAACATAAGTTTTTGGTCATCATCCAATAATTTTCTAATGTCCTGCTTCATGGCAGCTTGTTTTTTGGCGATGTCGGCTTTTAATGCATACAACTCGTCAATAGTTTTATTTACGGCCACGAGGTCCACATTGTCGCCTGTTGAAACGGTAACCAGATGTGCCTTTTTCTCTGCAATGAGATTTTTCAGCGGGAGCACTTCTTTCATATGTTTCTGATGAATGGCTTGCATTTGTTTTTCCTGCTCAGCGGTGAGATTCATCATTCCCGGACTCTTCATACAAGCGGCTTTTTCATCCTGTCCTGCTCCCTGTTGAGCTTTTGGGGCTGTTTGTTTTTTGTCGCACTGGCCGAAAGTGTTAGTGGAGACAAACACCATGACAATGGCTACTACCAATGCCAAAAGATAATTTACTTTTTTTGTTTTCATTTTTTTGTTTTTTAATTAATTTATTGTTATAATTTGCATCTGTGTTTATTTGTTCTTTTATGGTTTTTGCAGCCCTCATGCCCGGTACGACTCTCCGGCTCTATGCCGCATTTATCGCCACTACAAAAGGCGCCTGAAAAAATTTTTGCCAGTTTTTCCTGTTGTTGAGGGTCGCAAAGCTTGCGAAGCTCAAAATAATGACTTACAAACATCCGGCGTGTTTGTGCATAAAGCGCACCAAGCTCATCCGTTGTTTTATCAAGCAGCGCGGTGTCGGGTTCGGGCATGACCATGGTTTGGGAAATAAGAAGGCGCTTTTCAGCCATAATTGTTCGTATGAGCTGCAAACTGTCGTGATGAGCTTTTTTTAGAAGGGCAAACTCCTGTACCTGACCGGTACTCAAACCCAGTTCGTCTTGCAGATAATCCTGAACACAGGGTTTGTCTTTTACGCGAAGATGCCGCTGGGGCTCAGTCCTCATATTATATATTATGGTACCTGTGGCTGCCAAATTGATTATTAATAAGGCACCCAAAAACCACAACAATGTTTTGTTTTTATTAAAATAGCTCATGGTTGTTATTCATTAAAAAAATATGTGTTTAGTAGTTCTTCGTTATCGCCTTTCGGCAGGTATTCGTCTGCTAATTGTACTTCGGCCTTACCTGCAGCGTCAATTTGGGCGGTATAGGGTTCGACTTGCTGAAGCTTATCGTAGATTTTATATCCGACAAAGACACCAAAAATTGCAAAACAAGCAGCCAGCAAAGGTTGTGCAATCCTCAACAGCCAACGTGTATGGGCAGGTGAATCATGCATAGTAGTAATTTTGGCCGATAAGCGGGTATAATAAAAGGCATCCGGACTTTCATTTTTCACGGCATCGGCCGACCCCAGCACAGCGGAAATCTTCCCGAACAAGGTGGCGCACTGATGGCAGCCGTCCATATGTTCACGCATTTGTAAGCAGGTATCTTTATTACATTCCTTGTAATAAAAATCCAGGAGATTACTTTTGAAAAAATCGCAATTCATATAAAAGAGTATAACAGTTTGACAACCTTTGATAGAAAAACTTGCGGGGGCTTAGAAATTTTTACTTAAAAAAATCCAACAGAATGTTTTGGAGCTTGATTTTAGCTCTGTGTATCAGCGATTCAACGGATGAAACAGAAATCATCATGATATCTGAAATCTCCTTATAAGATAACTCATCAAGTTTGTTCAGTGTGAAAGCTATCCGCTGATTTTCCGACAACTTTTCTATACTATTATATAATAGTGTTCTTTGCTCTCCTGTTACAAATTGTTGTTCTGAACTTTCCACAGACCAGTTCCTGTCAAACGTATTTATATCCTCAAGCTGGAAATTGGCCCGTTTAGAACCTTTGTGCTTTTTAACAAAATTCAGTGATTTGTTGATGGCGATACGATACAACCAGGTGGATATTTCGGAATCGTTGCGAAACTTGCGGATATTGCGAAAAGCATCCAGAAAAACTTCCTGGCTCAGATCTTCGGCATCTTCGCGTCTGACACCAAAATTCATTATCACACGAAAAATCATCGGGGCATTAGTGTCCACCACCATTTTAAATGCCCTTTCATCTCCCGAAATAAGCCTGTTGATTAACTCGGATGCAGCCATTTATTATTTAAAATGCAAAGCTACTATTATTTTCAGCATATGAAAAACAAAATCAACAATACGTAATTAGCGCATAGTAGTATTTTATTATGGTCTATAAATAACTATTGATGATAAAATGTTTAAAAATATTTTATCTTTTTTTTTGTAATATTAAAAAATTATGATATCTTTGTATGTTTTTTACTAATTTTCTTTACTAAAAGGTATTCTTTTACCTAAATTTATGCGAATTAATACAATAAGGGTTCAAAGTACAATAATCGGAGAGTATTTATGATGCATTAAATAGAAATAATAGATTAACTTTTAAAGTAAACAATAATATTTAAAAAAACAAGTTTAATTAATAAATTACAAATCACAATTAACAATTAAAAAAATGACACTAAGCAAAAAAATCGACGTTAACAAATTTGATTCAGCCGCAAGAAAAATGAGATCAATTGCGCATCCAATGAGAATTAACATCATTGAACTTCTGGAAGCTAACAAAGAAATGAATGTTACCCAGATTTATGAAAAACTGAATATTGAACAGGCTGCAGCATCACTGCATCTCAACCTGCTCCGTACTCATGGAATTCTCAACAGGCGCAGAAGCGGAAAAATGACATTTTATTCATTAAAAAATGATTCATTAAACAAGCTCATCGATTTTGTTGAAAATTGCAATAAATAAGGATTTTACTCTCCTATTATTGTTATCACAACAGTTCGTTGTTGCTTTTTGCTTCTGAATTCGCATAAAAATATACCCTGCCAGGCGCCCAAGGCCAGGCTATGGTAGCGAATCGGAATATTCAGTGAAGCCCCTGCAAGGCTCGATTTAATATGAGCTGGCATATCATCACTGCCTTCATCATTATGCTTATATAGTGTGGAGTTTTCGGGAACTATACGGTCAAAAGCGATTGACAAATCCGAGCGCACCGTTGCATCAAAGTTCTCGTTAATGGTTAATCCTGCAGAGGTATGCCTGATAAAAATGTTCACAAAACCTGTCTCCGGCAAGGGAGGCAGGTTTTGTTTTATAATGTCAGTAATTAAATGAAAGCCCCTTCCGAATGCAGGTAAAATAATTTCTGTCTGGTAAATCATAGGATTTTTTTGTTGAAATTTGCTGTATCATTCCAAAGATATAAAAAATGCACTTGAGCCGGGGAATATTTTTTACTATAATTATTACGCTGCAAACATGGATTATCTGCGGACAAACAGCTAATTCTTTATATGAAAGCGGCCTGAGCAAATACCAGCAAAACGACCTCACAGGGGCCATTGGCGAGTTTACCCGCTGCATCGAAAAAAATGAACTGTTTTATGATGCCTATATCGGCAGGGGCGATTGCTACACGGCTCAGAAAAAATTCGGCGAAGCGCTGAAAGACTTCGGCAAAGCACTGGAAATTTATCCCAACTATTACCCGGCCTACCTGAAACGTGCCGCCACCTATGCCCTGGCGGGGGAAAACAAAAAAGCCTTTGCTGATTATGCCCGGGCCGTTGAAATCGACAAAAACAAAGAAGAGGCTTATCTGGAGAGGGCAAAACTAAATCAGAAGAACATGGATTTAAAATCAGCCCTCACCGACCTGAGTTCAGCCCTGGAAATAAACGGCAAAAACGCGGATGTTTTTTTTCAACGGGCATTGATTTATGAACTCCAGAATAAAGACAGGGAGGCATTGAGTGATTTTTCAAAATCCATAGCACTAAACCCGCTCCTGGCCGAGGCCTATTACAAAAGAGGGCTGCTGTATGAAAAAAGCGGAGATTATAAAGCCGCCTCCGCTGATTTTAAAAAGGCCGTCACAATGAAAATACGCCACAAAGAACTATTCCTTCACAAAGCTCAGGCACAATTTTTTTCAGGCTTGTGGACAGAGGCCATTGAAGACTATACTACACTGATGAATGAATATGCAGTAAAAGATGCCGGAACATTTTATAACAGGGCGCTATGCTATTACAAAACTAATAAATCTGCCGAAGCCCTGAAAGATTTTACCAAAAGCGCCCAGCTCAATACAAGAAATGATTCGGCATACCTGTATATTGCAAGGATTTACGAGAGCCAAAACAACCTTAAGAGTGCCCAGATATATTATAACAAAGCCGTTTCAGTAAACCCTGACAACTACTATGCCTATGCCGGAAGGGCCAAGATTTTTTCGGGATTGCAAAAATTTGAACAGGCCGTGCAAGATTGGAATATGGCTTTAAAATCAAAGCCGCTTGCAGAATGGTATTTCGAAAGAGCCTTGTGCAAAGAAGCCATGAAGGATAAAAAAGGCATGTGCGATGATTTGAAATCGGCAGCAGACCTCGGTTACAAAAAAGCCCTGCAGATATACAATGGTTCCTGCAAATAATCATGAAAACCTTTTTTGTAATCTTGCGTACAAAAGATAATTTTACTTTTTAATGAAATTACTTTAATTTTGTTCTAGTTTTATCTCAAAAATTCAGGAAATGAAAAATGCAAAAAGATTCCTTATTTTACTTGTCTGTGGCATACTGCTAATCCCGGTTTTCAACTCATGCCAGGTGGGTGATGAAGATGCAGGATTTACTTTTTACTCCAGAAAATACAGGCTATGTCAGGATTGGAGTTTTTCTTATTACAAACATGCCGTACAACACAACGACACCATTATCTCCGAAGAGTATGACGGGTCATCATATATCCACATCTTTGGCACCCAAAAATTTATTTCCAATGCATCGATGATTATTTCTTTCAAGAAAAACGGCACGTACAATTGGGAAGAACATATTTCAAACGACACCTCGGTCTATACATATAAAGAAACGGGGTATTGGTATTTTACAGGAGGTGGCAAAGACAGCGACACCAAATTTAAAGAACTGCTTGCCTTACAAAAGACTTCTCACACCAAAACCATTCAAATAGAGGGGCAATCGCCGGTTACCGATAATTATTCTGCTTCGGGCAACCTCGAAACACGGGTTTTCAGGCTCATCAAACTTTCTATAGATGAAGTGAAGATGGAGTCGAAAGTAGAGCAGCAATACATCGAAGGAACCAACACGGTGCTGGATGCAGAAATCACCATCATTAACCTGAAAATGGGAGCCCAATAAATATTTGTTTCAAAAGAGAAAAATTATTACCATGAAAAAAAATACCGCTTTCCCGATTATTATTATCATAACAGTTATCATCTCCACGCTGTTTCTATCTTGTCGAAAAATTGACACTATGAAATTAGTCGGTGACTGGAAAGTTGTTTCCCTTTCGAGTAGCTATACTTTTAACAACGAAAAGTATGAAACCACTTTTGACGGCACCACCAAAACCAGCAGGCATATGGTAAGCGACACCATTGTACAAGAAGATTTTTACACGGGCGCCATCTACACCGATTATCACAGCGACGGCACCTATGTATATTCTGAAACATTTAAGCACAATGATACCGGCGTTACCGAAACTTTGGGTGTGGATGGACATTGGTACTTCACCGGGCCCAATGCTGAAGCCGAATGGGCTGTTACCGACCTGCTGGCTATGCAGGCGACCAAAAGCACTTTCAATACGGACATGGGAAATTCACATACCACCATTTATCAGGGACAGAACACGCTCCAAATCTACGAAATCACAAGCCTGAGCAAAACCAAAGTTGTTTTAAAAATGCAAATAGCCGAAACCATCAACTTTACGCAATACGTTACATCCATGGATTTTACCCTGGAACCCAGGTAAAAAAATATTAAATAACAATCCCCTTATCCTCCACAATATGCGGAGGATTTTTTTTGTCCACCAATGAAAAAACTTGCCAAACAAACATTTACCGATACTTTTCATGCGATACAACAGGAACATGAAAACTACCTCAAAGATAACAAAAACGGCACTTTTAATAGTAAGGTCCTGATTATCGCTGTCAGCGTGTGTATTTCTCTTGCCTGCATTGAATATATTGGCAAAAATGACGGATACTACCTGCTATTGAAATTCATCAGTTTTATCGGCCTGGGCAATACAGCAGAGCGAGCGAAATACTTTATTGAACACCAAACAAATCAGCAATTGTTTTCACTGGGTTATTGGGTTGTTACTATACTCATCTTTTATTTTCTGATTCCTGCGGCCATCATAA
>Ga0209099_1004137_pt1 | contig 11238 bp, 5 predicted proteins | sample AD_JPNHW2_MetaG_FD_184430 | JGI IMG/M metagenome (GOLD analysis project Ga0209099, IMG submission 184430) | Active sludge microbial communities of municipal wastewater-treating anaerobic digesters from Japan - AD_JPNHW2_MetaG (SPAdes) (version 2) | ecosystem: Engineered > Bioreactor > Anaerobic >...
CCGGGAGGTAAAATGTCGATCTGGCTGACTGCGTTATTAAACACGGCGTTTTGGGTGATGGTGTTGTTCAGCGTATTATTGTCGTTTAAAATTATACCCGCGGTATCGTTGTATGCAATAATATTACCTGGGCCGATAATATTGTGCGAAGAACCTTGCACGATGGCAATTCCGGCAGCGCCATTTCCGCAGGAATCATTATTAATTAATCCGATAACACCTATTTTATTATGCGAAATAGTATTACTATCGGCGTGTTCAAACAAAATAATTCCCATATTTTTGTTTCCGCTTATTGTATTGGCCCAAATTAAATTATTGCGTGGATTGGTAGCTATGCTAATACCATTATAATTCCCAATCATATTGTACCCTTCTATAGTATCCGCAGATATTGCTCCAATAATATTAGCCTTAATCTGGTTGTGATCAGTCCCCAAATCGGAAATTTCAATACCGCTGTAATAATTACCACTAATAATATTCCCCATAGCCGAATAGTCGCCACCTAAAATATTGTATTTGGTTCCTGCGGCAAGTACCACGCCTATATAATTTGGAATTGTGTCTGTATAAGTTGCATTTATACCTACTTTATTGCTTCTAAATTCATTATATTCTGTTCCTGTAGTCACAAAAAAGATCCCATAGCTTTTATTTCCGGAAAGTATATTGCCATTTATTTTATTATGATTGGAGCCTCCGTCAACGCATATTCCCGTTGCATTTGCCAGTCGCTGGTCTCCTGCGGCATTCACACCGATATAATTACCTGAAGTATTGTTGTATGAGCTGTTTCCATAATAAACTAATCCATAAACACGGTTGCCTGATATTACATTACGATCTTCAAAATATGCTCCGCCCACAATATTATATTTCGAAACAGTATTTAGTTCAATGCCGTTACCCTGCACCGCACTGTCGCCGATCATAAATGTACTGTTGCCGCTGATATCCGGGCCTAAGAAATTTCCCTTCACCATATTACTATCGCTGGCTTCAATATAAACGCCGATTTCAAGATTCCCCGAAATTATATTACGATCGGCAGGAGTGGAGCCCCCAATCGTATTTTGATTGCTGTTGCTTTTCAGCATCACCCCGGTGTGATTGGAGATAAAATTATTCCCGTCTTTGTTTGTTCCTATGTAATTTCCTTTTACAGAATTATATCTTGTTCCGCTGCCATTCATTACAATGCCTGCCTGATAATTGCCTGAAATAATATTTCCTGACCCGGCGGTACTTCCGCCGATAGAAGTATTTTTGGCACCTGCCAGAATAATTCCACAGCCGTTAGGCAGGCTGTCTGTTCCGCTGATATTGGTGCCAATATAATTTCCCATGATCTGGGTATTATATGCTGATGTCCCGTTTATGACAATGCCTGAAGTAAGGTTGCCTGAAATGAGATTCCTGTCTTGTATTGTGGTTCCGCCGATAATGTTACCCGATGAATTATCAATGGCGATGCCGTAATTATTGGGCAGTTTCTTTGTTCCTGTAAGGTCAGTACCTATTTTATTTCCTTTAAAATTATTGTTCGTGGACCCTGTGATTCCTACACCAGCCAAAGTATTTCCGGAGATCAGGCAGTTGATAACATGGTTGCCTGTTGCTCCGTTTGCAAAACCAACTCCATAGTCATTAGGAACAGCAAGGGTTCCGTCGAAATTAGTCCCCAGGTACATTTCCCTGATGGTACTGTTGGTGCAGGTGCTGTTATAAAACGTTACTCCATAAGTAAATCCGTTAATTGTTAACGAGCGGATCGTATTGTTTGGTGTAGCAATTACAAAACATGTTGCGATGGTATTCCCGTTTTGTATGATGATTTCCGGCCCCTCAGGGTTGCAATTTCCTTTATTAATAGCTTGAGTGTTTCCGTCAATATAAATTAGCCCGCCTGAATAATCTGCAATATAAGGCAACATTGATGTTAAAGTAATGATCCAAATACTGTCAGTACTGTTAAATCCGGCATCGGTGTAAGGAATATTGAAGGCCACCGTATCAGCGCCGCTATGACTATTCGCACTGGTGATTGCTTCACTTAAGGAGCCTGCACCGCTGCTTAGCGTATTAACAACGGTATATGTGTTCGAATAAGCACTTATACTTATGGTCCATACAATTAAATAACTCAGTAATTTCAGGTATTTCATTGGTTTTATTATTTGTAATTTTTAAGAATCAGTTCTTTGATTTCTTTCTCATCCATATATACTTTCTTTTTTTTCTTTTTGTACTTTTCGTTAGCATCCGAATAGTTATAAAGGTAATCATTGAAATCATAAAGTTGCCAGCCGAGACCGTGTCTGATGGCTTCGATGTCGGTTTTTGCTTCCAGTTTCCGCCGGTATGCTCCGGACATATATCCAATACCGGTTCCTATCATTTTGCACAAACTTTTATTTGAATAATCAAGAACGTGGCCCAGTTCATGTCCGATGATCCCTGTTTTTCGGTTATAGTTAAGTCTTGAAGGCAGTACTCCGGCGAAATCTTTTTTTATGTTTGCGTATATACGGTAAATCCGTTTCTTGCGGTTTGCGAGCAATTTCTTTGCCGGGCGGGCAGCCATGGAGTAGTTGAATGATTTCAACTTCATTTCAATATTGGTTTCCTTCAGTTCGGGATAGTGTGAAATTGCCGTATAAAAAGCCAGCTCATAATCCTGTGGAATATTGTTGCAATTTGGGTATGCCTTTTTCAACGAATCAAGTATGGAAACATAATACATGCTGTCACACTTTACCGGAATAATTGATTCCTGTGCTTTACCGGTAAAGCAGACAAATAGAATGATCGTAAACAGTAATATTTTACGATGTAATGATTTGATAAAAATTCTCAAATTCGTTTATTCAAATGCTTTTATAATATTCGGTTCATTTATCAATGCTTCCATTTTCATTTTCAGCGCTTTTAAGGCACCCTTTTTAGCGGCTTTCTGAGGGCTCCAGAAACTGCCTCCGAAGCCTTCGCGGCTCGTTTTTACACTGTTTTCAGCAATAACGTTTCCTTTATTGTCCAGTACCTGCAGTAAGACCAGGCAATAAAGGTCCGCTTTCATGTAAGTGTCGGTTTTCCATTCCAGTATCCTGATGTACAATGACCGTGGCGCCTGTGTTTTTCCGAGTTCGGCTATTATCACCTCTTTGCTTAGTCCCGATCGTGTTACTACTTTGTGTAATTTAACACCGTTTTTTTCAATGGCCCGGCCAACAACTTCCAGCATATCATCCGCCAAAGGTTTTCCGGATTTTGTGGTGATGTCGTAAGGTATCCCTACTCCGGAGCGCAAATTACCGCAGTAGGTGGCGCTTTTTGATCCATCGACAACGTATTGCCGCTGGTCATGAATGGCAATAGCAACACCGTTATTGCTTTTAATCTGTGTTGACATGACAACCTCGTGGTACGGGTGCTTATTTCCAAATGCGAACATTTTTTAATATTTTTAAACTACTAAAATAGTAAATTTTTTCAAATATCAACCACCGACACCTAACAGGTTTGCAAATAAAAATTTCGAATATTCAAGTATTTAAAACCTGTTAGGTGTGAAGGTGTTGAAAAAAATTACTATTTTAGTTGAAAACTTTGTATGTTATGAAGATAGATAATATAGAATCGGGTGCCATGTACCATATCTTTAATCGCGGAAATAACAAGGAAAACCTGTTTGTCGAAGATAGAAATTACACCTATTTTCTTTCTCTAATGGAAAAATATCTTACCAATGTCGCTGATATTTATTGTTATTGTCTGATGAAAAATCATTTTCATTTGTTGTTGAAGATAAAGGAATCAATAAATATTGTTGATGAAAAATACCAGAAAAAACCACATCTTGCTTTTTCACATATGTTTAATTCCTATACTAAAAGCATCAATAAAGCTTATAACCGCACCGGCAGTTTGTTTCAGGAGCATTTTCACAGGAACCGGATTACAGAAGACGGTTTTTTTAAAAATGTAGTGGCCTATATTCACTTAAATCCTGAAAAACATGGTTTCGTCAGAGACTTCAGAAATTACCCACACTCTTCATATTCCGATTTTTTTACTGACAGAAAAAGTTTTATTGACAAAGATTTCGTATTGAACTTTTTCGGTAATATCGACAATTTTGAAGCGTGGCATTGCCATAAGGAATTGGGGGCGAAAAGTATTATTGAAGATGTATAATAATAGTTAGAACTAACAGGTTTACCACCCAAATGATTTCGAATGATTTTGGTTAATAAACCTGTTAGTTCTTACCACCTATCCCGAAACTTTCACCCTTATTCCTTCGGAATGTGCCGAAAATTCTGGTGCATACATACATTGGATGGTAGTTACACCGTTTGAAAAATCCCCCTTCTGTGCTACGCGTAAAGGATATTCAAATACATACGTACCTTTTTTCAGAAACGAAATGAAGAAGTTGGTGGCAGCATCACCGGTGCTTTCATAATAGCCAAGTCCACCCTGATATTTGTATTGCGAAATCACGTTGATAGGTTCAAAACCTGAAGCCCTCATATCTTTCATATGGATGTATTCCATGTCGCGGTCAACGCGGAGTTCAATACGTACCTTGATTTTATCGCCAAGTTTTAGTTTGGTCTCATCGGTGATGGGGGTTATTACAGGGCCATGGTCTGAGTTGCGTTCCACAAAAAGTTTCTTTGAAAGTTTTAAGGGCGTTTCTGCAGGTGTGATCTTGTCCAACTGTTCAAAATACTGCCAGTACAAAGCTCCCCATGCCACTCCGTCGTCAGCTTTGGTGACTTTCACCTTTCCCATTTCCGGCTTAATGGCTTCTTCCATCCAGGATGTTCTGAAATATCCCGTACCTGCCTGTTGTTTCACGTCAGGAAGATTTTTCGGGTCAACAAGCATTCCACCCAGTGTGATACTAACCTGAGGATCTTTGGCAAGCCAGTCGGTGCCACGGAGCAGAAGAGCATAACAGGCTTCTGCTGTGGCTTTGGTGGTTTCCCAGTTTTGTGTCTGTTTTTGTTTAAGCAACCATACCTTCATGTCTTCCACCGATTGCTTGTCGTTGGCCACTTCATCAAAACATTCTATCAGCAGGGCTTGTGTTTCTATGGGGGCCTGATACCAGTAGTATCCGTAATCCATGTCTTTCCAGTACATTCCCATTTCTTCGCTGAAAATGGCATTTTCTTTCAATGATTTTACGATGTCAGTAGCAGTTGCCTTATCATCAAGACGGTTCAGGGCCAGGGCTATCATACCTTGCAGGTAACGGTTGTTGGGCAGCCAGTATTTTTTTGCTTGCCCTAAATAATAGTCGAATGCCTTTTTATTCTTCGACTCTACTGGAATATCTTTGATGAAATAGCTGCGTGCATAGAGGTATTGTATCTGTATTCCACCAAGGTGGTTTTCGAACATATGCTCAGGGTTATATCTTAACAGCCATTCATAATCTTCCCGCACTCGGTCATCAAGGTAGCGTGAGCCACGTTTTACCATGTTCCACACCCTGAACTGCCCTTTTATATCCCTGACACCAAGTTTGTCGAGATGGCTGAATCCTGTGATGATATGTTGGGTGATATACCTGTCGTCGGGCATACCGGGGAACCAGGTCCAGCCTCCGTTCGATACCTGTAATTTTTCGAGTTTCTTCAGGGCGCTTTCAATCTCATTTTTCATCCGTTTTTCTTCGAGCAGAATACCAATGTTGCGTTTGGATTGTGATTCGCTTTTTGCTTCGAGTACCCACGGGGTTTCCTGCAACATCAGATATTTCAGGTCCTGATTCTTTTCGAGGTTGGACAAAAGGGCGTCGGGAGTAAGGTTTTTCCAACTGTCGAAAACTTCTCTGATTTTAGGGTTGGAATTGGCAATGTAAGTAGCGATGCTGTTGGCATAAAAACGGCTGAATATCTGTTCGGTGCATTCGTAGGGATATTCAATCAGGTAGGGAAGCGCCTGAACGGCATACCAAGATGGGTTTGAAGTAAATTCCAGCGTTAGTTTGTAGTTTTTCAGTGTGTTCGATTTGTATGCGTTAATAAGTTTCTCGAAGTTGAAGTTCTTGATCTGCTTGCCTCTTATGGGCAATGGCATGGTTTCGGTGACCAACATTCGGTTTGTCAGCACTGGAATGGTCATTTCTTCGCCATCGCTGAATTTTCCTGCTTTAGCCACCACTTTATAGGTGATGGCAGAAATGTTTTCAGGGATAGATAAAGTCCATTCCACTGCCTTACTCTGTCCTTTTGGGATGCCGACACATTTGATCTGGTCCGTATTGCCCGTCAGCACGTCGATTGGCTGCTGGGTTTCGGCATTGAAGAGCATCAGCGTGGCATAAGCCGTGATGGAATCGGCAGAGAGATTGGTGACCTTGGAACTGAAAACGATTTTGTCGTTTTCACGGAAAAATCTTGGAGGATTAGGCACCACCATCAGGTCTTTCTGGGTAAGAACCTCTTTTTGAATCTGAGAATATTTAAGGTCCTTGGTATGGGCAAGTCCCATGAATTTCCATTTAGTGAGGGCTTCGGGGACAGTAAAAGATATAATGATTTCTCCATTTTCGTTAGTCAGGAGGTGCGGATAAAAAAATGCTGTTTCGTTGAAGTTGGTTCGGGTCTTTATATCTGTCAGGCCTTCTTGGTTGTTGCTGTTTTTTTGTTCACCGCTTGATTCTTTATCTGCGGATTCTTCATCAACAGCAGTTTCTAATGTTGCCAGAGTTATATCTCCATCGGCTTTGCCTGCTGCACCTGACATTGGCGCGGCTGCTTCAGTCTTTTTCATAGCCCTTCCGTTTTTGCTTTGTACTGTAGTAGTGCCCGTTACATCGCTAATTTCAGCCTGGTCAATTCCTGCAACATCATAGTCATCATAATATGCATAACCCCTGTTATACCGGTAGTAATAATTGTCATAACCAAACCAGTTCAGGTAGTCATATGTGCGATAGTTGAAATATACATAAGGGTTCCAGTTTGTCGAGTAAATCGCAGAGCCAACAGCAGAAAATCCGCCGTAGCTATCCCAGTTTTTTTGCATATAATAATGGTTATAAAGACTTAAAAACCATGAGTTGGGCCGGTAAGCATCGAGTGACGCATCGTACATGCCTGCCAGCATTTCGGCGGCTACCTTTTCACCGTTCTTTCCCTTTATTTTTATTTTCCATTCTTCGTTTTGTCCGGGTAGCAATTTGTTGCGGAAGGTTTCAAAACTGATGTCCAGTTGTTTATTTGTGTAAGGAACCTCAATATTGACATTGTGCTGGTAAACTCTGCTGTGGCATACAAATGAAAAATGTACGGCGAAGTTGCCCCGGTACTCTTCTTTTATGGGGATAGTAATTTTTTTCAATTCATTGCTGAGTTTTATCCATTGTTTCTGAACAATATTGTTACGGACTTCTACCTCCATCAATACACTTACATTTTGTTCTTTGGTCCCAATCAAAAAGGCTGCTTCTTCGCCGGGTTCGCCCTTGGCTTTTAATGTGGAAAACCAGGCAAAATCATTTACCGGAATGGTCTTATCGCTGTTGGCATATATGGTGAAATAACTAAAGGATTGTACCTTTTCGCCAAACTTGTCAGTAGCGTTTATTTCCAGCACATATTGTCCTGAGGGCCACGAGGAAAGGTTGGGAAGTGAAAGCAGCGAATCTTTTTGGGTGTCGAAGGTGTTTTCCAGCATTTTGTTCCCTTTGCCCCATTTGGAGGTATTAGTTTCATTTTCGTACTGGTCATAAGGAAACCACTGGTAATAATCGTTTTTGGAAATAATTTTCATGTCAGGTTCTTTCCATAATCTGCTTCGGAAAAGTTTTTCGGGTTGTTTTAACTGGTGTACAACGATGGTGCCTTTGGCGTATTCGTATGTTCCGCTAAGGTTAGTGGTGGCGATATTATAACGGTCATTGCTGCTCTTTTCTATTTCACCGGGCATATCAACATTCACCAGCAGGGCTTTGTATCCGGCATACAAGGTAGTCTGTGACGAACGCGTTTCGCCGTTGATGTCGGTGATATCGGCCGTGATTAAATAGGCGAAGGTAGGGTCGGATTTTTTGCTTACTTTATAATCGGGCACGGCTGTAAAATCTATGCTAAATTCACCTTTTTCGTCAGTTACCGTGGTGCCGTTCAAAATTTCCATTTGTGGCGAACTGGGATAATAACCATACCAGTAATACCACCAATAGGGGAATCGGGCCGTTCGCACCACGCGGTATTTTACCTGAGCATTATCAATATTGGCTCCGGCATAGGCTGTTGCCGAACCTTTTAATGTTACTTTTTCACCAAGTTTATAGGTGCCTTTTACAGGTTCAAATTTTACTTCAAATTTTGGCCGCTTGTATTCTTCAACTGAAAAATACAGGTTTCCCCACGTATCGGCAATATGCATCTGTCCGTTCAGCGATCCCGAAGGTAAAATGAATGTACCGCTGACAGTGCCGTATTCGTTGCTGGTTACCTTGCTTTCGGCCACTTTCTGGTGGTTGACATCATATAAAACCACAATAGTTTCAGTAAAAGGCCTGATGGCTGAAGTTTCTCCTTCAGTTTCCAGCATAATCCCTTTAAAGAAAAGCGTTTGTCCTGGCCGGTAAATCATCCTGTCGGTGAAAAATATAGTCCTGTTTTGTTTTGTTTGGGTGTATTTGGATCCCTGGTACATATAGAAATTTGATGACTTGAGCTTGTCGGCACCATATGTTAACTCCACAAAGGAGTTGTAATAACTGTTATTGCTTGGTATTACTTCAAACATACCTTCTGCGTCGGTGGTATATCGTGCACCGCTATGGTATTCGTACTTGCGTGAGGTGTAATTGTACACTTCACTGAAAACCTGCGCCGCAACACCCTTCAAAGGCTGTCCGCTTTCCCTGTCGAGCACCACAAACTGCGTATTGCCGTTTGTAAGTGTTCTTTTCAGGTAGGAAATGTTTGATACCCACAGGCTGGAATAAGCTACCGCCTCATTGGTGTATGAAAAGCCAGCATCTGTTCCGATAAGGATAATATAAAACCCTTTTTCCAGTTCGGGGAATTTAACCTCAGTTGTGTGTCCCTGATAGTCTTTCGGATCCAAAAGGTCCACACTAAATTGTTTTATTGGTGTGAGTTTCAATAATGCCTTGATTAGTTTGTCCTCATAAGAGTATTCGTGTGTCAGTTTGTCATACCATTCATAATTGGTTTTGCATATCCTGATGTGCACTTTGCCGATGTTGCGGTAATCTAGCAGAGCGCGGAAGGGTTGGCCCGTAGCATTGACATTTTCTGCAGTGAGTATCAGCGACCTTTCTTTAATTTTTTTCTGTAGTGCAATGCAGTTTTTTGTGCCAAAGGCGTCAGGATATTTTTTTATAGCAATGTCGCATAGGTCATAGGCTTTTTTAAGTTTCCAACGGTCTGTTTCGCTGTTATTGCTTGCATAATTGTTCCCTTCAGCGTAATAATAACTGGCTATTTTATAGATGACATCGGAAGAGGAGGGAAAGGTCTCAAACTTTTTCCAGAGTGCTTGCAGCGCCTTAAGATACAGCGTATCCTTGTCGGGGTGTATGGATTTTTGTTTTAGGAAGTCAAGGCGTTTCAGGTCATCATCAATTAGCGCCACGGGGTTAACGTCGTTTTTATGAAAATCGAGCAATCCCTGGTAGAGTATTGCTGCGTAGTAAGTGAGAGAGTATTTGTCTTCTGTGATAATTTTTACGTTAATGTATTTGTCAAAAGAACTGAAGTATTCTTCCCTGTCGATTTCAAACCTGTTTAATGGGTTTATCAGACCGGGCTCTTCGTTAGAAAAGAAATCGATGGCCCGATGGATTAGGAAGTCATAAAGCGTGGGCCTGAAGTTTTTTGACTCTGGACTTTGTTTTACCAGAATTTCATCATAAACATTTATTGCTGTATTCTTTAAACTGACCTCATCTTCAAGAGATAGCTGGTAGTACTTAATTGACTGTTCGATTATTTTGCGCAAGTCCCAGGTGCGTATATCTTCGGGAACAAAATCCACGGTTTCGGTACGGTTTAAAAATTTGTAACGGTTGTTTTGATAATATTTCCAGTAAACTTCGGCGATCATCGAATGCAGCACAGGTTTGATGGGAAACTGGGCTTCCGCAGCTTCTTTGCTGAGATCATTTATTTCTTTCACATAGTCGTCTTCGCTAATATAGGATTCAAGGCGGAGTTTGTAGGTAACCGCTTTAACGAAATTGCCGGTATGGTTTTCCGCTTTGGCTTTTTGGTAAATTACCTGAACCACTTCGATGGCTGAACGCGTAAGACCTTTATTGACCAGGGAATCGGCTTTGGCCCAGAGTTTTGAATAGTCGTCATTTACCGAGATCATTTCGGTGATGGATTTTTGATGAACAAAGGCTGGAATAATTGATTTTACTGCGATAGCTGAAACAGCCACAAAAAGAGCGAGGGCAACAATTTTAATCGTTTTCATAAAGGGAGTTTTTTTAATTTGCTTTCATAGATGCAATATCGGAAAAAATCCATAAAGAAGTTTGAATTTTTATTATATCAATTTGTTATTTGCCAGAATAGATCTGAAAATTTATTTATATCTCGCCAAATGTAGCATAAAAAAACATAGTTTTGGCGAGAGATAGCTATACAAACAAATCATCCATTGTTAGTTCAATTTGTGCAAATAATTTGCTGTAATTGTTTGTTATCAAGCCCTACGTGCTGATACATGTAACACGGGTATTCTTTTATTTGTCAGTATTTTTCTGAAATTTTATTGTAATACCTTGGCAATTATTTCCGATAGCTCCCTGCCCCGATCATAGGCCATTATGTGTGTTCCATGGTCAATAATGTAATTTGCCTTAATATTGCTTATATTCAGTACATGGTCATCACTGCCATGGATATGTATAATATTTGCAGGGTAGGTTTCCCTGTCCCAGTTTATGATCATCGTCGAGGTTTCTTTAAGAAATTGCGGGTCTTTTTTTCGAAGCATATCGTGAAAAAAATCTTTATTTTTTTTCAGGCCTTTTTCGATGGTGGGTTGCAATAGCAGTGAGCCGAATTTTATAAATTTCTTTGGGTAAAGCCTATATGCGGGATATTTTTTCATGACCGTGTATCTTTTTGGTAGTTCACTCCGGCATTTGGCGCTCGAAATAATGATGACTTTTTCAGGAGATAATATTTCGGCTAATTCGGTACAAAGCATCCCGCCAAACGAAACGCC
>Ga0209099_1004138_pt1 | contig 11237 bp, 7 predicted proteins | sample AD_JPNHW2_MetaG_FD_184430 | JGI IMG/M metagenome (GOLD analysis project Ga0209099, IMG submission 184430) | Active sludge microbial communities of municipal wastewater-treating anaerobic digesters from Japan - AD_JPNHW2_MetaG (SPAdes) (version 2) | ecosystem: Engineered > Bioreactor > Anaerobic >...
TAGAACTTTGGCCATTTTTGACGAAAAGATTTATGGAACAGAACCATATTTAAAACCATTTATTAAAAACTGCATTGTAGTATCTGAAAATATCACCATTCCGGGTAGAGCAGATGAGATCTATGTCTCGTTCACCAACAATACCGATTTTCCGATCCATCTGGAAGGAATGAGTAATGACCAATTTCAACTTCCAAAAAAGATTGATCTACTTCCGAATACAACAGTTCGGGTTAAAGTGAGTCAAATCAAATCGATGCAAAAAGGGATCAACCGACTCCAACTACCATTCAAAGTACTCAACGGGTTTATGACACCGGATCAAAATGTAGAGATTAAGATTCCGGTAGAGTTTATGAACTGGGGAGTTGTTACTCTTCAAAAACACACAAAAGACAAATGGGAAGCCATTCCTCCCATTTTATCTCCTGAACTCAATTATTGGTACTCCGTTGACGAAACTCAACCCGGATTTACCACTCTCCTACCCTTCCAATATGCAGATTCGATCCATTTCAAAATGTCGGCAATACACGACAATAAACAGTTTGGACAAATCTATGAAGCCGATTACTTCCTACATCAAGGGATGAATCAGAAGATCGTTTTAAAGAATGAACCTCATCAAAAATACTACGGAAATGGGGCCGAGACGCTACTAGACGGTATCAAGGGAACGAATGCGTTTACCTATCTTCATGCCCACACAGATCACGATTGAGATCTCTTATGACGGAATCCATTTCAAGTCTTATTATAGCACCACCATCAAACGCAATGATACGGAGCAAAACGGAGGTATTCAAACGATTCAGGCACAAAAAAAGGGGGAAAAAGTAAAAGCGATACGTGTCTATGCCAAAAATCGTGGTACTTGTCCGGAGTGGCACAACTCCAAAGGGAAAGCGTGTTGGTTGTTTGTGAGTGAGATTGTGGTGAGATAGCAACTTCAGGGACGATTGCTCATGTGCTCGATTGCTCGTGTGCTCGTGTGCTCGTGTGCTCGATTTTTCATTATTCATTATTCATTTTTCATTTTTCATTAATCAGGGCATTTCGGCACCATCCTACCCGCATTTTCACCCTGCTGCCGTCGGTCTCCGGCCTGTACTCCTCGTTTCGCAGCAAGTGGTGCATCGGCCGTGCAGGAGCTCCTTCGTCGCTCTGCCCGTCTCGTGCACCACTATGCTGCTCAACTTGCGGGGTACCTGGCCTCCGCCCTAATGCTCACAAAACCTGCGGTTTTGTAGTGAATAGTTAATAGTGAATAGTGAATAGTAATAATGCAAAAAAGCTCGATGAACTCATGCTGGTTTGCGATGCATTAGAAGCCAGCATCCAAGAAAGCACCGTACAAAACGAAAAATTATTACAACAAGTTTTGCGGGAAGCATTACGGAATGATACCGCATAACCACCCTCCCACCCCACAATATAAATTATATATAAAAATCTTACTTGATTGTCAATATTTTGTCACAAAAAGTATTGTTTTATCAAAACCTTTTTTTATATTTGCAGCGGAATAAAAGCAGAGCTCAGAATCTCCGAAAAAACTTAATTTACTTAATTAAAACTAATGAATGGAATGGGGTTGTTAGGTTTTAAAGGGGAATATAAATGAGTTAGAAATTAGCCAATTGATCGCATAACATATAATAAATAATAATTTTAAAAAAAATGATAATAGGTGTATTTTTAAGAAACATTAAAACTTATCAAGGTATCAATTATATTCCACTTTCAAATGGAGAAAATTTTTGTGGTCTAGTTGGAGAAAATGGTATTGGGAAAAGTTCTGTTTTAGAAGCATTGGAGTGTTTCTTTCATCATAAAGAATGGAATTATAATATTTCTCATAAGAGAAGTGGATTAAAAAGTGCAAAGCCATATATTGTTCCTGTATTTCTAATTAAAAAAGACAGACTATCGCCTAAAAATATTGAAATAGCTGAAAAATTCAGTCAATCCTTATGGAATATGAAAGAGGAGGATATTAATCACTTTGGCAATCGAGAATTATTTAAAATTTTTAATAAGCAAAGAGAACTTTTAATGCGAAATAATTCTTTTGAAAATAATTTTCTTCTTGCCATTGGGGATACTTATGATTCTTCTGTGAGTTTAAGTATTTTCAACACCCTCTTTTTAGGAAAGAATTTAATAGCAGGTTTTGAATCATCAAGTCTTTCAGATGAAGAACTCGAAATTTTAAAACCTCTTTGTGATGAATTAAAAAATATTATTGAGTACATCTATATCCCAAAAGATATAGACCCTGAAAGCTTTGTGCAACTAGAAACTAAAGAGATTCAAGCATTAATGGGTGAAAATCTTATTGAAATATTACAAAGAATTGTAACAGCGACCCAAATACAAACTATTAATAATGATCTCAATCGTTTTATAGATGAATTATCAAATAAACTAGACAAATATGCATTTCGTACTCCCACAGATAGACAACAGAATCTGAGGAAAAATGATATTTACAGTTTAATAATTCAGAGCTTTTTTAAAATCAGGAAACTTCATAAATTAGAAGGTTCCCATTGGCTCGAAATTAGTGCATTAAGTTCTGGAGAAAAGCAAAAGGCTATTATTGATTTAGCTTATAATTTAATAATATTTCATAGAAAAAACTCTGACAATTTGATTTTTGCCATTGATGAACCTGAAGCTTCATTACATATGTCAGCATGTTATGATCAATTTGCTGCATTATTTGAAATTAGTCAACATTGCGAACAGCTATTATTTACTACACATTGGTATGGTTTTATCCCTACTACAGAAAAAGGTTATGTAAGTATTATAACAAAAAAGGACGGAATACATCAAATTGATTTAGTTAATATTGCAGGTTATAGAGAAGATTTAAAACAAGAAATTAAAACATCAAAAGGGTTGTTACCTTTTGATATTAGGTTAAAAAGTTTAAATGATTTTATTCAATCAATTTTAACTAGTACATTATCAAATGAACCTTATAATTGGATAATTTGTGAAGGAACTTCAGAAAAAATTTATTTTGAAAAATATTTCGAATCATTAATAGTAGAAAAAAAATTAAGGATTATTCCAGTTGGTGGAGCATCTGAAATTAAACGAATTTATCAATATCTTTTAGTTTCATTTGAAGAATTTAAAAAAGAAATACATGGTAAAGTGATTATGATTTCTGATACAGATGCTGATTTAGTTACATATCAAACAAGAGATGAAATTAAAAATCTTATTTGCAGAAGAATAGTTAATGTTCCTAAAGATAATACAACCAAACTTATTAAAATTGAAAGTAATCCTGTTTCTCCAAAAACTGAAATTGAAGATTGCCTAAATGGTTTACTTTTCATGACAACCTTACTGGAATTTAAATCTGAATATCCTGAATTGTTAAATTTCGTAAATGAGTCTCTTCTAAATTCAGAAGAAGTTATGCATTTTGCTTTTGATTTTAAGCAAAGCGAAATTATAGCAATTGATGACTTTTTTAATAGAGATAATAATAAATACAGGTTTGCTATAAAATATTCCGATAAAATTTCTAAAAGCTATAAAATACCTTCATGGATTAATGAAATAAAAGATTTTTTAAAATAAGAGCCTAATGCTAACATACTCTAGTTTAATGGCAGTGGGTTTGGTAGGTGTTTCGTCATTTCTCGCTTGCGTGGTTTTTCTCTTGGGGGACAGAACTCAGAACTCAAATCTTGCCTCTAAAGCTCAGCGTTTTAACATTTCCTCCAAGTGTAAAAAGACAGATGACAGTACCAAAAATGAAAAGTAAACCATTGTGAAATATTAAGAACAAAAATAACATATAATATGATAAAAATTATTCACGTATCAGACCTTCATTTGGAAAGTGGAAATCCGTCTTTCGAGAAAATAGATATTATTACTGCTTTTGCAGAAGACATAAAAAAATATGTTGATGATACTACTCTTTTATTTTTTTCAGGAGATGCAATTGATAAAGGTGGAAAAGGGTTTAAAGAAGAAAGAATGAAATGTTTTGAAGATTTTGAAGAAATATTTGTAAATAAAATTTTACAGGAAAATCCAAAATTAAAAAATAAAATATTTATAGTACCTGGAAATCATGATGTATTTAGAGATAAAATTGATTCAATTTCTGAAGATGGATTAAAAAGCAATCTAGTAACTCCCAAAAAAATTAATGAATTTATTATAAACAATAGAAACAATCCGAAACACCTTGAAAGAATAACCGATTATAAGAACTGGGAAAAAAGTTTTTATGAAACATATCCAAATTCAGATTATTCTTTATTTGAAAACACGTTCATATTAAAAATTGGATTATATAATATTGGAATAACATGCCTCAATTCCTCATGGTTATGTAAAGATGATAATGACAAAGAAAATTTAATTATCGGCAAAAATCAAATAGATACCTCATTAAACAAAATCAAGAATTGTCAAGTGAAGTTGGTCTTATCTCATCATCCAATAGAATTTCTCAATGAAATTGATAGAGACTTAATTAAAATGGAACTTTTCAAAAATTATGACATTTTATTTACTGGTCATGTTCATGAATTAGCATCATCTTATACTCAGGATTTATACGGCAATATTTTCATTTCAATAGCAAACTCAACAATTGGTGATGACGCAAAAGAGCGTAGATATGCAAATGGTTATAGCATTATTGAGTTTACCCCTAATGAAAAGATTAAAGTCCTTTATAGAAAATATATTGAACCGCATAAAAAATTTGTACCTAATACCGAAATTGGAACAGAAGATGGTACTAAAGAATGGCAAATAATGAAAGACGAAACCCTTGCCAAGTTTGAGATTGTTGCCACATTAGTTGACGATATTTCAAATAAATATTGCGAAAAACTTAATGATCACTTAATAATGTCAGCAAATAATACAAATACAACATGTTCCATTGATTGTTTATTTGTTGAGCCAACAATACTAAATTATCCTCAATATTCAATGAAAGAAAGCGAAACAATTCATTACAATATTGAAAAAATTATAACGAGAAAAACAAATTTTTTAATTTATGGCTTAAAAGAATCTGGTAAGACAATATTTATAGATAAATTATTTTTGGAATCTATTAGAAAATTTAATCTTTTGAACAAAATTCCTGTTTATCTAAGGTTCAGCGATTTTAAAAATAAAGACGCAGAAGTTGTCATTAAAGAATTCTTTTCAAAACCTAAGGAACAGGTTGCCGCTTTATTAAGTGAAAATGACACTATAATATTTATAGATGACATAGCTTTTACAGATAAATATAAAGATCAAATTCTTTCATTAAAAGGATTACTTATTAAATATCCAAGAATTCAGATAATTGCAACTACTGATTTGTTGCTTGAAAGTGCAATGCCAACTGATTATCTTGCTTTCAATGATGTTTTAGAATTTGATGTTGGATTTATTCAAAACTTAAATAGTCATGAAATTAAGGAATTGATTAGTAAATGGTTTTTAGGCAAGGAAGTGGATTTTCAAGAAAACATGGAAAAATTGATGAAAAGTTTTATTGACTTTGGTTTACCAAAAACACCACTATCTGTAACTATGTTCCTTTGGATTTTTGAAAAACAAGAGAAAAGACCTCTAAACAATTCTGTGTTAGTCGAAATGTTTATTGAAAATTTACTTGAAAAAACAAATATTGAAAATATATACAGTGAGACTTTCGATTTCACAAATAAAAAGAGGTTCCTGTCATTTATTGCAAAACACATGAGGGACATTGGAAATGCTGATTTAAGTTATTCAATTAACTATGTGGACTTATTGAATTTTAGTAATAATTATCTAAAAACTAGGTTTTCTGGTAAACCACAAAAGGTGCTTGATGATTTAATACGGAGAGGAATATTGTGTTATGAAGAAGACAATCTTGTAAGATTTAAATCGGCTTTTTTCTTTCATTTCTTTTTATCATTGCAATTTGATTATGACTCAGAGTTCAAAAAAAATGTATTAACTGATGATAATTATTTGGACTATATTGAAGAGATTGTTTATTATACAGGTCTGAAAAGAGATGATTTAGATTTTTTAAATTTTACACAGCAAAAACTCAATGAAGCTTTTGGAGATTTCAACAATGATGTAAGTAATAATCACAAAAAGTTAGATAGGGTTTTAGAAACAAGTAAGAAAAGTGAAACATTTGCTTTTCAATTGCCAGAAGATAAAATGGAAACAAAACCATCTGAGAAACAAATGGAAGAGGTTTATGACAATCAACTTTCTGCAATTCCTGTACAGAGGATAATTCCCAAGAAGACAGGAAAAAACTTTTTTACTAAAATAAACATTGATAAAGTACTTAAATTAGCATCTAATGTTTTAAAAAACAGTGAAGATGTTGATGATTTTGATTTAAAAATTCAAGCTTATAAAAACACAATTTTAAGTTCCATTTCTTGTATGCTTCAAGAACGAGATGCATTAATATTATATTATGCACATTTTAAAAAGACACCTGACCATCTTCCAAAAAACATAGACTTCAATCTATTTATAAAGGTAGTGCCATTAATATATCAAGTAGTAACTTATAATTGGTTAGGTAGTCAAAAACTAAGACCTGTATTGTCTGATAAAATGGAGAAAGATAAAGAAACGATTAACATCTCTGAGTTTGAAAAATTCTTATCTATCTTTATTTACTCTGATGTCAAAGGGGCTGAATATCCAGAAAAAATTGAAGAATTTTTAAAGACCGTAAAGTCAAATTACATCAAAGATCTATCCTTTATTAAGATACTTTCATACTACCATTTAAGAAATAATACTCCTGAATTAAATGAAAGATACTTGGAATTACTTTATCAAATCAAGAAAGATATGGGGCAAGTTAGTAAGCAGAATAAAATCAAGTTTTTAAATAATTTAAAAGAGCACAATAAGAATTGAATGAGAAAACTCATATAACTTAGTAACGACAATAGGTTATAAGACTTGAATACAGAACACAAGACTGTAACAAAGGCTAAAAGAAAGCGTTCGATTAATGGTAATTTTGAGAGTATTGCAATTAATAAAATTTATCGCAGGGTTACAGTGAAGTGCTCCGAAAGTCCACTTAGTTTTTAGCCTCAGGCGTTAGTTACAATATTTAAATTTAAAAATCTAGGATATATAAATGGACAATATTAAAGAAATAATAATTCCCTTTGAGTATTTGAAAATTCCAACTGTGTTATACAAATATAGAGATTGGAGTGATAAATATCATAAAAAGCTGATACTTGAACTAAGTATATATTTATCAGCTCCTTCTGACTTTGAGGATCCTTTAGACTGCAAAAATCCTATTAGATATGACTTATTAACCGACAAAGAAATATTAGATATTTACTTTAACCAGTCAAAAAATAAAAACCCGGAATTTAGTTATCACCAGCATTTTCAATGGGCTTGGAATTGGTTTCTTAATAGTCCATTACGCGATCCAATTCAAAGAAATGAAATTGAAACTAATGCTGCAATAGAATTTAATGAAAGATTTGGAGTTTTCAGTCTTACTGCTGATCCATTAAACGTATCCATGTGGAATAAATACTCAAATCAGAAAAAGGGATTTTGTGTTGGTTATAATAGTAAGTTGCTTTTTGATTTTTTGGGTGGTGGAGGTGAGGTGATTTATTGTGATAATTTACCTATTCTAAAGCCTTTTGAGGAATTCGTAATACAGCGTCATAAACAAATATTCTTCAAGGAAACAAAGTGGAATTTTGAGAAGGAGTATAGAACTCATAAGTTTTGGCCAACAAGAGTGACAAAAATAGAAAGAAATATATTGATACCAAAAGAGTGTCTTAACGAAGTGATTTTTGGACCAGAGATAGAAAATAATCATAGAATTGAGATAGAAGAGTTCGTGAACGTTAATTTGCCACATGTAAATATGAAAAACACTAAAATTGAAAATGGGGAAATTATATATTGTAACTAACTAACACTAAATCTAATGTGTCTTAAGCTACATTATAAACGATAAATATAAAAATAAACAACAAACACTAGGCAATTAACAAGTAAGCCCACCTAATCATAAACCCACACAATATTTGCAATTTTAACAAAGTTCAACAACATAAACTACGACAAGAAGAGATATAAAATTTGGGATTGGAGAAGTCCAGTGATTTTGCATTGGATCATGAATCCAGGGTTGGTTATTTATGAGTTCATTTTGGGACAAAACATCCCGTAATGCTCATGTGCTCAAATGCTCGTGTGCTCGTGAGCTTAATTATTCATCATTCATTATTCATTCTTGTTGGCAACGGCGCTTCAAGGTTTAGGGGCTTTAGCCCTGTGCACTTTATAACCAATACGATTCCAACCAACCCGCTCCGGAGGAGTGTTATATTGGTAGCAAACAAACTCCGACAAAAACCATCCCGCTCCGGAGGAGCGTTATATTTGTTTTAGAAATTAATTCTCATTATCAATAAATTGAAATAATTAATTATCAATATAATCAATATCATTTCTTTTTAAAAAGAATAAATATTACTTTTTAAAACTTACCTTTTTATGTTGGTTTTCTTGATTCAAATTATATCCAAAAAAAGATTTGCACATGTTCCGACATAATTATTAGATTTTATAATATTATTTAACAGATATAACGCTCCTCCGGAGCGGCAGAGGTTGGTCGGGAATTCGTTCGCTACAAATATAACGCTTCTCCGGAGCGGGTGCATTGGGTCGGAAATTGATCCGTTAAAATCCGCGTTTGAAAATCTGTGTCATCTACGTTCCATTTCTTGATAATTCCGACGAAAGTGAGCACCAAAAAGGGGGGGGGGATTATTATTCATTTTTCTTGGCATCGGCGCTTCGATACGAAAATTCTCGCCCTTCGATAAGCTCAGGGAACAAGACTCGAATTTTCTACTCAGCGACCTTAGAGCAGTGAACTTTAAATCAAAATCACTGAACCAAGGTCGTTGAGTAGAAGCGCCTTACGGAAACACATAGAAAATAAAACAAAATTGCTTCGTATCGAAACGCCGACGCCATGGAAGGGCAATTGCTTATGTGCTCGATTATTCATTTTTAATATTTCATTATTTAAAAAATTGTTTTATATTTGCCGCAACATCACATCACTTAACTGTGCCTCAGAGAAACTAATTCCCAACACTTTTTTTATACGTTCTTTGAATTATATTTAGTAGGTATGGATCTCCATAAATCAAATTCTAACACACAGCTATAAAATAAATCACACCATTTTATTAAGTACCACACAGAAAAGAATAGTACAGGGGTGTATTATGCACTCTTGTATCGGGTTTTGAATGTAGTTCATTGATTGGTTTTGACTTCATAGGAAGTAAATTATTTAATATTAACTTAATCATTACGATTATGACAAAATCATCTGAAACCGGTCATGCTAAAAATATGGCCAATCTGGAAAGTTTAATCACTTCCATCAGCACCTTTGGTGACCAGTACAACCCTTCAAAAGAGAGTATCAAACTTGCTTCGTTGCAAACTCTTTTGTCCGGTACGAAAGAATCGTTTAACGCTCACTATGCGGCTCAGTCTGCATACGGAAAAGCGGTGGATTTTCGTGAATCCGTTTTTGAACCCCTTAGCAAATTGATCACCCGGATCAACAACGCTCTCAAAGCATCCGATTCCAGTACTAAATCTGATGAGACCATCCAAACGATCTTCCGGAAATTGCAAGGGAGAAGAGCCAGTGCAAAACTTACCGAAGAGGAACAACAAGCATTGGCTTCCGAGGGTACTCCTAAAAAACAGATCTCTACTGCCCAGATGAGCTACGATTCTCGTCTGGAAAACTTCGACAAATTGATCATTTATCTTGCAGATATTCCGGAATACATGCCCAATGAAGAGGATCTCAAAGTGGAAACATTGAAAACGATGAGCACCAAACTTAAAAGTGCAAATTCTGCAGTTGTAGCAGCTTACATCGCTTTAGATAGAGCCCGGGCCGACAGAAACGCCATCCTCTACCAACCCCTAACCGGCCTCGTTGATCGTGCCTCCGATAGCAAATCCTATATCAAATCGGTTTACGGAACAGGAAGTAAAGAGTATAAACAAGTTTCAAACCTATATTTCGAAAATAGGATCTAACAATTCATAAATCTCAACTACGGTTTTCATATAGAGAACCGTAGTTATCATATTAACATCGGGGAAATTCAAATAAGCATCGGGAAAGTTCAAATAGACAATGGCATCAGCGGTAAACTGATCTTCAGGGGCGCTAGCCCTGCAATCTTTGTAGCCAATGCGATCCCTACCAATCAAAAAAGGGGCGTTAGCCCTGCCATCTTTGTAGCAGAAATAATCCGTTAAAATCTGCGTTTGAAAATCCGTGTCATCCGCGTTCCATGAAAGGACGAAGGACAAAGGACCAATGACGAAGGACTCCATTATTCATTATTCATTATTCATTATTCATTATTCATTAGTTAAGATCTCAGGGCTCCGCCCCTCCAAATCATCACACACTATTGATCAGCTACAAAGATCTCACTCCTACGGAGCTGAAAAAGTCTGCTTACGGCGGACTCCAGACGGCAGACTGCGGACGGCAGACTTTCAAATCGCTTAATATAAATCAATTAGCATTACTATTCACTCTTCACTATTCACTCTTCACTACAAAAAACCGCTTGCGGTTTTGCTGCGTGAGGACGGAGCCGGAAAGCGCGCAAAGTTGGAAAGCGATGGGATGCGGGAGTAAAAGAGCGACCTTGGGAGCTCCTTTTACGACCAGGCAGCCCACGCTTTGCAACTGCGTACTTGTAGGCGTAGGCCGACGGCAGCAGGGGAGGCTTGTGGGGTGGGTGATGCCGGCACGCCCAAAAATAATGAATAATGAATAATATACTAGGGGAAAGGGACAAGGGGAAGGGGGAATAATTAGAATTTTCGAATTACGAATTACGAATTTAAGGGAGTTTCAACCTTTAAACAGCGAAGCGTTAAACCCTTAAACAGCGAAGCGATTCAACCTTTAAACAACTGATAACTGATAGCCTTTAACTAAAAAGGGCTTCCCTTTCGAGAAGCCCTTTGTTATAGATTTAGTTTTGGATTAGCATCCGCAACCACATCCGCAGCTGGATTGTTTGATGGCAGCTTGTGCAGCAGCTAAACGAGCTACAGGCACGCGGAATGGAGAGCATGATACATAGTTCATTCCTGTTTTGAAGAAGAAT
>Ga0209099_1004139_pt1 | contig 11237 bp, 13 predicted proteins | sample AD_JPNHW2_MetaG_FD_184430 | JGI IMG/M metagenome (GOLD analysis project Ga0209099, IMG submission 184430) | Active sludge microbial communities of municipal wastewater-treating anaerobic digesters from Japan - AD_JPNHW2_MetaG (SPAdes) (version 2) | ecosystem: Engineered > Bioreactor > Anaerobic...
GTGTCGATGATCAGAGTGGCGACTTTGAGGACACGATCCGCAGCGTGCTGCAGCAGAGCGGCGAGTTCTTGGATTACGACCCGCGAGCCTACCGTTCCCGTGAGAATAATAGCATCGCTGACTATGCCATGCGGTCTTGGATATTCGCATCGGTTGTTGGCGACAGATCTTACCGCACAGTGCCTCAGGACGGACTGTATTGTGATTTTTACCGCGTGAACGGCTGGGACTTCATCAAAATTTACAACCGCGCTGGCGACGTCGTATACGACAGCGGCGCCCAAAAATAAGAGGAGGGTAAGAGTATATGAAAGCTTTTAAAGGATTCAACAAGGACCTGCAATGCACCCCTTCCGGCAAAGTGTTTCAGTATGAGCTTGGAAAGTCATACGAAGAGCCGCGGGCAGATCTCTGCAGCGAAGGATTTCATGCTTGCGAGAATCCCTTTGACACGATGGGATATTACAACCCTGCTGATGGAAGCCGATATTGCGAGGTCGACCTCGATGGTGTTTCCGAAGAACGTGACAACAAAGATACCAAGCGCGTTGGTTCGAAGATTACTATTGGCGCCGAATTGCACTTGAAAGGTCTCCTTGAGGCTGGTGTCAATTTTGTCTTTGAGAAAACAACTGCATCACCCGATACGGTTTCCACCACAGGCTACGGCGCGAACGCTGCCACCACAGGCTACCGCGCGAACGCTGCCACCACAGGCTACGGCGCGAACGCTGCCACCACAGGCGACGGCGCGAACGCTGCCACCACAGGCTACGGCGCGAACGCTGCCACCACAGGCTACCGCGCGAACGCTGCCACCACAGGCGACGGCGCGAACGCTGCCACCACAGGCGACGGCGCGAACGCTGCCACCACAGGCTACGGCGCGAACGCTGCCACCACAGGCGAGCGATCCATTTCCGCGGCTATCGGCATCGAAGGAACGGCGCGCGGTGCCATCGACAACTGGCTCGTACTCGCCGAATGGAAGCGCGATAAAGACCGCAACTATTATCCCGCTGATGTCAAAACGGTTCGCGTTGACGGTGAGGTCATCAAAGCCAACACGAACTATAAGCTTGTCGACGGCCAGTTTGTCGAAGCGGAGGATGAGTAAACATGAGCATCAACACCTGCCCAAATATCTGCCCGCTGTGCGGTGCGCATCTTGATGCAGGTGAGTTGTGCGAATGCACCGCGGAGGATAACAATGAAAAAGAGCAGCAAGCCTGCTGAGAAGCCACAAATCATCTGCGCCGCTGAGTGCAATTTCCCATGCAGTCACAAGCCTTTATTCTCCGTTTCTGGGAAAATCGAGCTTCGTGATCTGCAATACACAAACTGGTGCGAAAAGGAGAATCACCATGCAAATGAAAATCAACAAGCTTGAAATCGAAAACGTCAAGCGCGTCAAAGCTGTCAAAATCGAACCGTCCGCAAACGGCCTCACTGTTATCGGCGGACGGAACGGACAGGGCAAAACCTCTGTTCTGGACGCGCTTGCCTGGGCACTCGGTGGCGAGCGCTTCCGCCCGAGCAATCCGCAGAACGACAGCTCGGTTATCCCGCCCAGCATCCGCGTCGTGCTCAATAACGGGCTGATCGTCGAACGCAAAGGCAAGAATAGCGACCTCAAGGTCATCGACCCGACCGGGCAGAAATCCGGCCAGCAGCTGCTCAATGGATTCGTTGAGGAGCTCGCCATCGATCTCCCACGGTTCCTGCATTCAACCGACAAGGAAAAAGCCGAAACGCTGCTCAAGATCATCGGTGTCGGCGATCAACTTGCCATGCTCACGCAGCAGGAAACCGAGATTTACAACGAGCGACGCACCGTCGGTCAGATCGCCGACCAAAAGGAGAAGTTCGCCAAGGAACAACTTTATTATCCCGACGCGCCGAAAGAACCCGTCAGCGCGTCTGATTTGATCAAGCAGCAGCAGGATATTCTCGCACAGAATGGCGAGAACCAGCGCAAGCGGCAGAACCTCGCCTATATCGAGAGCGAACAGGCAAAGCTGCTGCATCAGCTGGAAGATCTGCAAGAGAAGATTCGCCTCAATACTGTTGACCTTGAAACTGCGCGCAAGTCTGCTATTGATTTGGTGGATGAGAGCACCGAAGCGCTCGAAAAGAGCATCCGTGATATCGAGGATATCAACCGCAAGGTGCGCACAAACCTCGACAAGGACAAAGCAGAGGAAGATGCGCGGTATTACTCTGACCAGTATGCGAAACTTACGGTCAATCTCGATGCTGTCCGGCAGAAAAAGACCGATCTGCTTCAATCCGCGAATCTTCCGCTTCCCGGCCTGACCGTTGACGACGGCGTTCTGAAATACAACGGTTTCCCGTGGGACAGCATGTCTGGCTCTGATCGTCTCAAGGTCGCAACGGCTATCGTGCGAAAGCTCAACCCGCAATGCGGGTTCGTACTGCTTGACCAGCTCGAGCAGATGGATCTTCAGACTCTGCAAGAGTTCGGCGAGTGGCTTGAGCAGGAAGGCTTGCAGGCAATTGCTACCCGTGTGTCTACCGGAGGAGAGTGCAGCATCATCATTGAAGACGGGTACGTCGTTGGAGATGAAACCTCTGAACCCGAAAGAGCTACCGAATCGGTGAATGGATGGAAGGAGGGCACGTTCTGATGATGCAGATGCAAATCATCCGCGGGCAACAACAGTCCGCAAAAAAGGTGGTCATCTACGGGCCTGAGGGAATCGGAAAATCAACGTTCGCAGCACATTTCCCGCAGCCCATTTTTATCGATGTCGAAGGCAGCACGACTTTCATGAACGTTGATCGTACCCCAAAGCCTTCAAGCTTCGCCATGCTGCTCGAGCAGATCAAGTACTTCATCGCAAATCCCCAGTTGCTGCGTACACTGGTCATCGACACTGCGGACTGGGTCGAAAAAATGTGTGTTGAAGACATGCTCCTTGGTGCTGGGAAAAGAAGCATTGAGGACTTCGGCTATGGCAGAGGCTATACGATGGCCTACGAGCAGTTTGGTTCAATGCTCAACCTCTGCACCACGCTGGTCGACCGCGGCGTCAATGTCGTCATCACAGCTCACGCGTGGATGCGGAAATTCGAGCAGCCGGACGAACTCGGATCATACGACCGATGGGAATTGAAACTCGGTCAGAAAACCGGTTCCCGCACCGCGCCCGTGATAAAAGAGTGGGCTGACATATTGCTCTTCGCGAACTACAAGACCTACGTCGTCAATGTTGATGACCAGGGCGCAGCGAAAGGTAAAAACAAGGTTCAAGGCGGCAAGCGAGTAATGTACACCGCGCACCATGTGTGCTGGGATGCTAAGAACCGCTTCGGGCTTGCGGAAGAGCTGCCTTTCGAATATTCCCAGATCGCGCATTTATTCGACAGCATCCCGGCGCCAACTAAGCCCGTTGATCTCGCGCCCGCTCCGATTCCGCCTAAACCGACAACGCCTCCTCCGCCGTCGCCGACATCCACTGCCCCGAAACCCGTTGACGACACTCCAATCCTTCCAGCACAATCTCCGTCCACGGCGTCAACGGTGACGGAACGTGAAGTACCTGACGAAGACGGAATCCCGCAGGCACTGTTGGATTTGATGCACGCGAACAGCGTAAAAGCCGGAGAAATCCAATTCGCCGTACATCTTAAAGGCTATTTCCCCAACGACACCCCGATCAGGAACTATCCGCCTGATTTCATCAACGGCGTACTCATCGCTGCATGGCCTCAGGTATACGGCATGATTCAGCAAAACCGCAAAGACAACCCATTTTACGAAAAATAACATCAGGAGGAAACAAAAATGGCAGAACAGAACAATATTCCCCGCGAACTCGGATGGGATGACACCATCGAAAAAGACAGCGAGTATGCGCTCCTGCCCGAAGGCGACTACAACTTCGGCGTGATGAGCTTTGAGCGCGGGCGCCATAACGGCAGCGACAAATTGCCGCCTTGCAATAAGGCGACATTGAAGATCAACGTCTGGGATGATAACGGGAATCAGACCCTTATTACAAAGAGCCTGTTTCTGCACTCGTCCGTTGAGGGTCTTCTGTGCTCGTTCTTCACATCTATCGGCCAACGCAAGCACGGCGAGAAACTGGCGATGAATTGGGCAGCCGTTGTCGGCAGTTTCGGACGGTGCCATGTCGGAATCCGAACCTATAAGAAAGACGACGGCATTGAGCGTCAAGCCAACGAAATCACCAAGTTCCTCGAGCCGGATGAAAGCGACGCAAACACAGCGCAACCTTCAAATTCAAATTATCAGCAAGGGAAGTTCTAAACCATGATGCAGATCCGACAGTATCAAATTGAAGCACAAGAAGCCATTGAAGCGGAATGGGAAAAAGGTCGCAAGCGCACTTTGCTTGTGATGGTCACCGGCGGCGGCAAAACAATCATCTTTTCAAAGGTGATCGAGAACCGCGTGCGGCGTGGCGATCGGGTCCTTATCCTTGCGCATCGCGGCGAGCTGCTCGATCAGGCTGCGGATAAGCTGCATAAAACCACCGGCCTCGGATGCGCTCTTGAAAAAGCGGAATCTTCTTGCCAGGGGAGCTGGTTTCGGGTTGTGGTAGGGTCTATCCAATCCCTGACCCGCGAATCGCGCCTGAACCAGTTCCCCCCGGACTACTTTGATGCAATCATCGTTGACGAGGCGCACCATTGCCTTACAGACAGCTACCAGCGAGTGCTGCAGTATTTCTCCGACGCTGATGTGCTCGGCGTTACGGCAACGCCTGACCGCGGTGACATGCGCAACCTAGGAGAGTATTTCGAGTCGCTTGCATACGAGTACACGCTCCCGCGGGCTATCCGCGAAGGGTATCTCTGCCCGATCAAGGCGCTTACGATTCCGCTCAAACTCGACCTGTCTGGCGTTGCCATGCAATCCGGCGATTTCAAAGCTGCCGACCTCGGAACCGCTCTTGACCCCTATCTTTATCAGATCGCTGATGAGATGGTCAAAAACTGCTCCGATCGTAAAACGGTGGTGTTTCTTCCTTTAATAAAGACAAGCCAGAAATTCTGCGAAATTCTCAAGGAAAAAGGATTCCGTGCGGCAGAAGTCAACGGCGAGAGCCAAGACCGCGCGGATATCCTTGAGGCATTCGATCGCGGCGATTACAACGTTCTTTGCAACTCCATGCTCCTTACCGAGGGATGGGATTGCCCGACGGTGGATTGCATTGTCGTTTTGCGTCCTACGAAGATCAGAAGCCTGTACTGTCAGATGGTGGGTCGAGGCACGCGCCTCGCGGCCGGTAAGGCTGACTTACTGTTGCTTGATTTTTTGTGGCATACAGAACGGCACGAGCTCTGCCGCCCGGCACACTTGATTTGCGAAAACGAAGAAGTTGCCCAGAAGATGACCGAGAATCTCGAAGCGTCCAGCGAAGCGGGAATGGCTGTCGATATTGAAGAAGCACAACAGACCGCATCGGAAGATGTTGTCGCACAGCGAGAGGAAGCCCTTGCAAAGCAGCTGCTCGAAATGAAGCACCGAAAACGCGCTCTTGTTGATCCATTGCAGTTTGAGATGTCGATTCAAGCGGAGGATCTTTCTGGGTACATACCGGCCTTCGGTTGGGAATCTGCACCGCCGTCTGACAAGCAGATCCAAACGCTCGAAAAACTCGGCATTTTCCCAGATCAAATCCAGAATGCCGGAAAAGCCGCGTTACTCCTTGACCGACTGGATAAACGTCGCACAGAGGGGTTAACCACTCCTAAACAGATCCGATTCCTCGAAGGCAAAGGATTCCAGCATGTGGGGACATGGGAATTTGAGCCAACGAAGAAGCTGATTGACCGAATAGCCGCTTCTGGGTGGCGCGTCCCTTATGAAATTGATCCTCATACTTATACCCCAAATCAAAATGGAGGAAACGTTCTATGATGCCTCTTGATTTAACGGGACAGCGATTTGGTAGGCTTATAGTGATTGAGCGTTCAGGGAGCCGCCAAGGGCACTCTGTGTGGTTATGCAGATGTGACTGCGGAAACTTTTGTAAAATCAGGGGGAATTGCCTTAAAAAAGGTGAAACTGTCAGCTGCGGATGCAAGCAACGTGAGAACAGTAACGCGCTTGTATTACTCGGCACGAAGCATGGGCATAGTCATCATGAACGCTTGTATGGGGTATGGCGAGGGATGCGTCAACGATGCAATGATATGCACCATCAGGATTATTACAATTATGGAGGACGCGGAATATATGTATGTGCGGAGTGGGGCGATTACGTTAATTTTCGTAGCTGGGCGGTTGCCAGCGGATACGATCCGAATGCACCATACGGTCAATGCACATTAGATCGCATTGATTCAAATGGATGCTATTGCCCGTCAAACTGTCGATGGGCAAACGCGAGAGATCAGCGGATAAACCAACGTCGTTGCAATAAGGGGTTTGAATAATGGCCGAACAATATGACCTGAAAGATATCCTTCCACATATCGCCCCTTCGCGTCTCGATTATACGGAATGGGTTGCCGTCGGCATGGCGCTCAAGGAAAGCGGTTACTCCGTCAGCGACTTCGAAAACTGGAGCGCGCGCGACGCAAAGCGATTCAAGAGCGGCGAATGCCAGAAAAAGTGGAACAGCTTCAATGGCTCCGCACAGCCCGTTACGGGCGGCACGATTGTCCAGATGGCACGCAATCAAGGATGGCAGCCGGACGCGCAATGTGGTCACGAGCTTGACTGGGGCGACGCGATTGGCGCGAAAGATGACCATGTCGTTGTCAACGCAAACTGGATAGAGAATCGTGAGGTTCACGAACCCGTTAAGTGGGACCCGGTCAAAGACCTGATCTCATACCTAGAAATCATTTTCGAGTCCTCAGACAAGGTCGGATACGTTACCCGTTCATATGAAAGCGAAGGGCGGCACTTGCCAGATAAGGGCTGCTACGATCGCACGGCAGGCCAACTAATAGAGCTGCTGCAGAAATGCAACGGTGATACCGGCAGCGTGCTTGGTGACTATAACCCAGATGTTGGCGCGTGGATCCGTTTCAACCCGCTCGATGGCAAGGGCGTTAAAAACGACAACGTAACTGATTTTCGGTTTGCGCTGGTCGAATCCGATGAAACAGATATCGACCGCCAGAACGCCATTATCCGCGAACTGGAGCTCCCGGTGGCCTGCCTGGTGCACAGCGGGAAAAAGAGCCTGCATGCTATCGTGCGCGTCGAGGCGGCGACATATGACGAGTACCGCAAGCGCGTTGACTATCTCTATACGGTTTGTCAGAAAAACGGATTGCGCATCGATAGTCAAAACCGAAACCCTTCTCGCCTTTCCCGTTTACCCGGCGTTTTGCGCGCCGGAAAAAAGCAATTCCTCGTTGACACGAACATTGGTAAGCACTCTTGGGCGGAATGGGTTGAATGGATAGAGAGTGTCAACGACGACCTACCGGAGCCCGAAAGTATCGCGTCGGTTTGGAATAACCTCCCTGAGCTCGCGCCGCCTCTGATTGATGGAGTTTTACGACAGGGACACAAGATGCTTCTGGCGGGTCCTAGTAAAGCCGGAAAGAGTTTTGCGTTAATTGAGCTGTGTTGCGCGATCGCCGAGGGTCGGCGCTGGATGGCATGGCAATGCGCCAAAGGCCGCGTGATGTATGTCAATCTCGAGCTTGATCGAGCGAGCTGCTTACACAGGTTCAAGGACGTTTATACCGCACTAGGCTGGGCGCCGGACAACATCAGCAGCATCGACGTCTGGAATCTGCGCGGCAAATCCGTTCCAATGGATAAGCTCGCACCGAAGCTGATCCGCCGAGCCGCGAAGAAAAACTATACCGCAATCATCATTGACCCGATCTACAAGGTCATCACCGGCGACGAGAACAGCGCGGATCAAATGGCGCATTTCTGCAACCAGTTCGACCGTGTGTGTACAGATCTCGGTTCCGCGGTCATCTACTGTCATCATCACAGCAAGGGTGGTCAGGGGCAAAAACGATCGATGGATCGCGCCGCCGGCAGCGGGGTATTCGCCCGAGATCCCGACGCGCTTCTCGACTATATTGAGCTGGAAACGACCGAAGCGCTAATGGCACAAGAAGAAAACAAAGCGGTTGCCGCGACGATTTGCGAGTTTCTAAGTGCTGCGATTGATGATTGGGATGATCATGTATCTCAAGATGATATGTGTAGTGCGGCCGCAATGCTGCGGATAGCAGAAAAACTCCTATCATCCGCATCACTCAGCGTGCTTAAGGAGATTGTTGTCAAGACCCGAGCGGCGGCACAGCAACGCAGCGCATGGCGTATCGAAGGCACACTTCGAGAGTTTCCGAAATTCGCACCAGTGAATATTTGGTTCTCGTACCCGATACATTATGCAGATTCTGTTGGAAGCTTAAAGGACGTTCAAGCGGATGGAATGTCGGTCGGATATGCCTTTAAGAAGTCAAAAAAGACACCTGCTGATAGAGCTCTTGAAAAAGCAAAACAGCTCGATACTGCCTATCAGGCGTTGTCAATAAATGGTGATGTCACGATAGCGGATATCGTAACCTACACCGGCCTGACGAAAAATACCGTTCGTGATCGCATTGATCAAAGCGGGAAATATACCCGTGACAACGGGATCGTAAAGCCGAAATTTTAGGGGTCAAAAAGTCAAAAACGCAAATTTGACCCCTGACCCTAGGGGTCAAAAATAGGGGTCAAAAACTCAAAACACCGTAATTGACCCCTATGAATTTGACCAGTGGAGGGGTCAAAAACAGGGGTCAAAAAGTAGATATATATATATCTACTTTTTGACACACATGTTTTGACCATCCCACTCCAATCGCGCGAGAGAAGAGGACGAAAGAAAATGCAAACAGAGTTCTTCGCACCGATGATTCCGCCTACCATTACCGACCAGATGAAACGTATTGGTATACGCGATGATGGTTCCGTTTACAAGTATCAAGCGGCTGAGCTCAAAGATGCTCAGTCCATGCTTGAAGCTCATTTAGCAAAGCACGTTCCCGTAGCACCGTATAACGTCGGCGTTCGGATGGTAACGAAATGGTGCTTCCCGCGGGGAATGCATAAAGATGGTGAATACCGTACTACCAAGCCTGACACCGATAACCTCCAGAAGATGCTCAAGGACGTAATGACTCGCCTCGGTTTCTGGAAAGATGACGCGCTTGTTGCTTCTGACTTCTGTGAAAAATTCTGGGCAGAGATACCAGGCATCTACATCAAAATTCAACCACTAGCCGAGATTGGAGAAGCGCATGCTGCTAATCGTTGAAATGACCTCGAAGCAGTCGCCTGTGTGCCCCGGCTGCCGGTTCGCTGTCGAGACGGAAGACGGGCGCGTGTATTGCGGTAATAAAAAGTGCACCTGGTATTTACAAACCACAACGTGCAAGTGCCCGTGGCGGGAATCGTTATTCTGGGCAGGAAGCGACCAGGGGACGTTTGATGGTTTCAGAGGAGGCGTGATTTTATGAATCTACAAGAATTGCTTGGGCGAGTACAGTTCGGGACGCAATTGGAGATCGTAGACTCTGATACGGGTGATCGGATTATGTGGCGCATCTTACCCTGGTATGCGAATATCGAGTATTTGTTCGATGACCTCTGTTTGTTTCCGGTAACCGGCATAAAGGTTAACAACAATGTATTGCGCATCGAAATTAACCGTAGGAGGAGCACCAATGACCACAAAAGAGGAGCACAATGAGAGCTGTATTTTTCGAGGAAAGTAACAGCAACAACGAGAACGGCGATTTGCCGTGCCACCAATACGATGGCGGGGTGATCTGCTGCTGGAAATCGACGCTAGTGGAGCGGGTCAGGCTGTTGTTCACTGGCCGGATATGGGTGAGCGTACTCGGGTCTGGAGTGCCGCCTATGCTGCTGACCACAAAGAAGCCGCTGCGGAGATACCGCATTGCGGTGGACAAGAATGTAGTGCCATCCACGCCGCGCGGAGTCAGCGAGCAGCGAGAGGAGGAGTGATGGTTGAGGCATGCTTGCATACATCAGCGGAAAAATCACGGGCGATCCGCAATTTCGGAAAAAGTTTATTAATGCAGAGATGGTCCTTATGAGTATCGGGGACAAGGTTCTGAACCCTATGCTGCTACCTGAAGGGCTGGAGTATGAACAGTACATGTTTCTTGATTTTGCCATGATCGATGTATCCGATTTGGTGGTGATGCTACCGGACTGGCGGGGTAGTAAGGGCGCTAAGCGAGAACGGCGATACGCCGCCGAAATTGGAAAGAGTGTCGAATATTACGAGTCACTGATCAAAAAACGGCTTCATGAACTGAAGGAGGAGACAGAATGACTGACGCGGTGAGAAAATACCGAACACGGAATCATAAATGCGTGTATTGCGCGCATTTGAGCAAAACGACATCCGACGTTCCTGGTGCAAACCTTCCTTGGTGGTGCAGGGCTAAATTAAAGTGCGTTACTGTCAAGGCGGCGTATCGGTCAAGGCCGATGTGCAGATGCTTCGAAACAGAAATCGGGAGCGCATGATGCGTGAGGCAGGAGAAATCAAATGCTGCATCAAAATAGTTGGGTGCCCGTATAAGGACTGGAGGGGATATACATGCCGGAACTAGATATTTTTGTCGAGCGGGTCGCTACGATCGCGGCTGGTGTGGCGACGGAGAAGGCCGCCGAGCTGGGGGCTAAGACGGCGATCAAAACTTACGAGAACGAAAGAGCGAAGCAGAGCAGGCGCAGAAACGATAGGAAGCTGCGAGACACGAAGCGGCTGCTGATGCACTACCGGGAAATAAAGGTTCACGCAGAGGACGCTATTGCTTCTCTCGCGGAGATCAATGACGAGGATTATGATTTCTTCCGCAGGCTGATGGAGGATGACCGAAAGGTTGACGTTGAGTCCATTGTGACGTCCAAGGTTCGTTCATCAATCATGCTAGATCAGATCGATACCATGCTGAAGAAGTATGAGCAGATCTCTTATGCGACAAGGCGCGAGGAAGAGATACGTAGATATCGGGTGCTGGATGCCATGTGTATTTCGGGGGAGCTCAAGACCGTGCGGGAGATTGCTTGGGCGGAGAACGTCGCGGAACGTACAGTATATCGCGATCTCGATGTGGCTTGTTCAAAAATGGGGGCGTTGCTGTTCGGAATTCAGTGGGTTGAGCGCGGCGACGATTGATGTCAAAAACCTGTCATTGACTTTACAAACAGAAGCTGATAAAATGACACTGTAAAATCT